>Ga0308156_1001296_pt1 | contig 31452 bp, 30 predicted proteins | sample PhyAR2_FD_201041 | JGI IMG/M metagenome (GOLD analysis project Ga0308156, IMG submission 201041) | Phyllosphere microbial communities from UC Gill Tract Community Farm, Albany, California, United States - DLSL A.R2 | ecosystem: Host-associated > Plants > Phyllosphere > Unclassified | place: USA... | reverse complement strand
CCCGATCACCGCCGGGTCGGTCACGTACTGGAGCCCGGACGGCAACTACCGCCCCTACGTGCAGGGCCTGCTGAACCACGACGACTCGGGCCTGACCCTCACCGCCGGTGAGACCACGGTCACGCTGGAGAACTTCGTCGTGAACCCGGGCTCGTCGAAGCTCTACGGTGACGTCCTGGTCAACGGCAAGGTCGCCGCCCCGAACGCGTACCTGTTCTCCCTCCACGGTGGCTCGCTCAAGCCACTCCAGCTCGAGGGTGACAACGCGATCCTGACCGGCACCACGGTGCACGTCTCCGACGACGCCGCGAAGCTGCTCAACGACACCTTCAAGACCGACGCCGTCAAGGGCGGCCTGCTCGTCGGCACCGCCACCATCACCGCACAGATCAAGTAACACCCGCACCACACCAGAAGGCGCCGCCCCCACCACGGGGACGGCGCCTTCTCGCGTCCCCGGGAGGGCACGGTCCGGAGGCGCCGCGGGCGTCCGGTCCGACGGGTCGCGCCCGCCGAACGGTCACCCCCGGCGCCACCACCGCCGGGGCCGTGCAGCCGCCTCGGCCGCCGCGTGCTCGGCCGCTGCCCGTTCGTCCGCGGCCCGGCGGACGTCGCGCCGCCCGCGCCACCGGTCGACCTCGGCGTCGACATCGCGCATCGGGGTCACCACGGGCGGCCCACCGAGCAGCTGCCGTCGGGCCTCCTTCACCCGCGCATTGAAGTCGACCAGGACCGCGCGGACGTCGTCCTCGACCGACAGTGCGTCGAGGTGGTCGTCGAGCTCGGCGTCCTCGGTGCGCAGCGCGAGCGCGGGCGGGGCGATGCCGCGGATGTCCTCGCGCTCGATCTTCGCCTTGATCCACCAGTCCGGGTCGTGCCGGCCGTCGTTGCCGGGCAGCGGCTTGCCGTGGTACGGGTTCCCCTCGAACACCCCGCGGCGCTCGGCTTCCTCGATCCGGGCACGGGCGTGCTGCTCGACGTCCTGCAGTCGGAGCAGGCGACGTTCCTCACGGACCTCGTCCGGGTCGAGGGAGCCGCGTTCGATCTCGCTGTCCACCAGCTGCTGGTACCGGTACCGCGCGGCTCGTCGCAGTCGGTCCATGCGTGCGTCGACGTCGTTCATGGCCCGACCATGATGCCCCGCACCCCTGACGACCGGTCCAGGTGGGCCCCGGTCGAGCCGTTCCGCGCACGCCTCGGAACGTCCCCGGCGTCCCGGGTCCACCGTCGGGGGCATGGCATCGCTCCCCCTGTGGGCGCTCGTCCTGATCTTCGTGGCCGGCGCCGCGGTGATCTGGGTCGCGGGCATCCAGCTCTCCAAGACCACCGACGTCCTCGACGACCGCCTGCACCTCGGCAGCGCGCTCGGCGGGCTCATCGTCCTCGCCGTCGCCACGAACCTGCCGGAGATCGCGATCACCGTGAGCGCCGGCCTGTCCGGCAACATCGAGGTCGCCGCGGGCAACATCCTCGGTGGCATCGCGCTGCAGACCGTGGTCATCGCGATCCTCGACGCCTTCGGCAAGCGGGGGAAGGGCGTCCGGCCGATCACCTACCGCGCGGCGTCGCTGACGCTGGTGCTCGAGGCGGTCGTCGTCGTGGCGGTGCTCGCCGTGGTCGTCGCCGGGAGCCAGCTGCCGCCGGACCTCGTGGTCGCGCGGCTGACGCCCGACGTGGTCCTCATCGCCGCGATCTGGGTCGTCGGGCTCCTGCTCGTGCAGCGCGCGGGCAAGGGGCTGCCGTGGCACCAGGACGGCCGCGCGCCCGACGCCTCGCCGCACACCTCGGGGCACCGGACGCGCGGGCAGCACCCGCCCCGGATGAGCACCCGGAAGGCGGCGATCGTCTTCACCCTGTCGGCACTCGCGACCCTGGTCGCCGGTGTCGTCCTCGAGCGTGCCGGTGACGCGGCGTCCGAGCAGATCGGACTGTCCGGCGTGCTCTTCGGCGCGACGGTCCTGGCCCTCGCGACGAGCCTGCCGGAGATCTCGACGGGCATCCAGGCGGTCCGGCAGGGCGACGACAACCTGGCGATGTCGGACATCTTCGGCGGGAACGCGTTCCTGCCGGTGCTCTTCCTGGTCGCCACCGTGCTCTCCGGCAAGGCGGTCCTGCCGCAGGCGAACGCCAGCGACGTGTACCTGACCGCCCTGGCCGCCCTCCTGACGATCGTCTACGCCGTCGGTCTGGTGTTCCGACCGCAGCGGCGGATCATCGGGATGGGTGTCGACTCGTTCGTCGTGGTCGTGCTCTACCTGCTCGGGGTCGCCGGGTTGGTGGCCATCACGCTCGGGTGAGGCCGCCGGCCGGCATGCCACCGGTCTGCGTCCGACCGGTCAGCGTGCTCAGGCGGCCTCGGCGACCTCCTCGATGGTCAGTGCCGCCTGGATGAGCGCGAGGTGTGACAGGCCCTGGGGGATGTTCCCCATGAACGCGCCGTCCTCGCTGAGCATCTCGCTGAACAGGCCCACGTCGTTCGCCTGGCCGACCATGTCGTCCATCAGGGACCGGGCGTCGTCGACGCGACCCACGCACGCCATCGCCGCCGCGAGCCAGAACGAGCACGCCACGAAGGGGGACTCCTCGTCCGCCATCCCGGAGTACCGGTAGACGAGCGGCCCGTGCTGCAGCTGGTCCTCGACCGCGCGGATCGTGGACTGCATCCGGGGCCCGCGGTCGAACGCCGACATCGCGTGCAGCAGGATCGACGTGTCCAGGTCCGTCGAGCCCGGGTACATCACGTAGTGGCCGCGCTCCTCGTCCCAACCGTTGTCGGACACCCACTCCTCGATGAGCTCGCGGTTCTCGATCCACTTGTCGCGCGGGCCGTCGATCATCCCGGCGTCGTGCAGCTCGACCGCCGCGTCGAGCGCCTGCCAGCAGCCGATCTTGCTCGACACGTAGTGCTGCGTGTCCTGCAGCTCCCACATGCCGGAGTCCGCCTCGGGCCAGCGGTGGCAGGCGTCGTCCGCCAGGCTCTGGAGCACCGACGCCGTCTTGCGGTCGAGGACGTTTCCGGCGCGGACGTACTGGCGCAGGATCTCGAAGACGTCCCCCCACACGCCGAGCTGGAGCTGGTTCCCGGCGCGGTTGCCGACGGTGACGGGGCCGATGCCGTTCCAGCCGGGGACGTCGACCTCGTCGACCTCGTCGGTCTTCGAGCCGTCGAGGCGGTAGAAGATCGGCATCGTCTCGTCGTGCTCGGCGATCGTGCGCATCAGCCACGAGACCGCCGCGTGCGTCTCCTCGCGGAGGCCGAAGCGGGTCAGCGCGTGCACCGTGTAGGACAGGTCGCGGACCCAGGCGAACCGGTAGTCCCAGTTCTTCCCGCCCGTGCGGTCCTCGGGCAGGCTCGTCGTGGGGGCGGCGGCGATCGCGCCGGTGGGCGAGTAGATGAGCAGCTTCAGTGCGAGGGCGCTCCGCTGCACCGCGTCGGCCCACGGTCCGTCGTACGAGAACGCCTCGGACCAGGTCTCCCAGTTCGCGATGGTGCGGTCGACCGCGTCGAGGGTGCCCTCGGGATCGGGCAGGAAGATCGGCTCGTCGTGGGTGCCGACGATCGTCAGGACCCCCTTGGACCCCTCGGTGGTCGAGAACCGCCCCGAGAACCGCGGGCCGTCGTCGTGCACGGGCTCGAACCCGTGCTCGACGATGGCGATCGTGACGCCGTCGATGCCGATGACGGCACCGTTGCCCGTGTCGAGCCGCTTCGGCTCGGCGGTGTTCAGCATCGTGCCGGGCACCACCGCCCACTCCATCGCGACCGAGCCGGACACGCCCTGCACGCAGCGCGCGATCTCGGCCCACGGCAGGCGTCCGGCGACACCGGTCGCCATCGCGTCGGTCACCGTCGCCGAGCCGGACTCCGTGGTCCACGTCGTGACGAGGACGTTCGTGCCCGGGATGTACTCACGGGACACGGTCGCACCGCCGTCGGCCGGGCGGAGCGCGATGTGCCCACCGTGTTCGGCGTCGACGATGCTCGCGAACACCGGGGGCGAGTCCATCGCCGGGATCGGCAGCCAGTCGATCCGGCCGTCGCGGGCGATGAGCGCGACGGTGCGGCCGTCGCCGATCGCTCCGTAGGAACGCAGCGGGACGTAGCCGTCGGTGCGCTCCTCGTTGTCGTTCGCGTCGGGGGTGTCGCGTGTCCGCTCGGTCATGTGCCCAGCCTGCCCGGTCGACGGTGCCGGCCATCAGCCGGGCGTACCCCGCCGTGGAGCGGTGAGGTACGCCTCCCGGCCGTGCAGGAGCGGCCGCAGGACCGCTGGCGCGCACGGGCGCACCGCGTGGTCCCGGCGTGTCGGCGACCACCCGGCGCGCCGTCCGTCCCCGGTCCCTACGCGGAGACCGCGATCTTGAGCAGGAGCCGGTTGAGCTCTCGGCTCTCCGGACGGGTGAGCCCGACGTCGCCGAGGTCGTTGGCGTCGACCGCGATGTCCCACACCTGGTCGAGGAGGCGCCTGCCGTCCTCGGTGATCCGGGCAGGGTTGGGGCGCCCCCGCGACCGCGTCGCGGTGCGCGCGATGAGGTCGCGTTGCTCCAGGCCGTCCAGGAGCGGCGCGATGCTCTGGGGGCGGAGGAGGACCGACCGCGCGATCGCCGCCGTCGTGAGCGCTCCGTCCTGCTCGAGGAACGCCAGGACCCCGAACTGGATCGGGTTCAGGTCGTGGGCCGCCAGGCGGTCGGCGAGTCGGTTCCCGACGAAGCGCGCAACGCGGACGACGTTCCAGGTGAGGACGTCGTCGAGGTCCTTCCCTCCCTGTGCATCCACCGGTTCCACGTCGTCATCCTCGCAGTCATCCGACTCCGGGGGTACCGTCGAGAAACAGGAATCTGCATGAACGTGAGAGGGACGCCCGTGACCGGACGACGATTGTTGCTCCTGGGGGCCAACGGTCCGACGGGACGGGAAGTGGTGCGACAGGCACTCGATCGTGGGCACGAGGTCCACGCGCTCACCCGTCACCCTGGTGCGTTCCCCCTCGGTCACGACCGACTCGACGTCATCACCGGCGACGCGACCGACCGGGACGTCATCGACGACGCCGTGGCGCGCGCGGACGCCGTGGCGCCCCGTCCTCGGCGAGGGGGTTGTCCGGGGTCCGACCGTCCCGACGCACGCGCAGGCCGCCGTGGCGGGGCTGCACCTCGTCCTGGTCGGCCTCGAGCAGGCTGCTGCGCCGACCGAGGTCGGTGCGGTCCCTGCCCGGAGTCCTGGTTGACTCGGCCCCATGCGCACCCTCACCCTCCGCGTCCGTGAGTCCTTCTGGTTCCTGCCAGCGGTCGTCGGCGTCGTCGCGATCGTCGCTGCGGAGGCCCTGGTCGGTCTGGACCGCGCGGTGCTGGCGGCAGGCGTGGAGATCCCGTTCCTCGACGCGCTCAGCGCCAGTGGTGGCCGATCGATCCTGACGACCATCGGCTCGTCGATGCTCACCGTCGCGGGGACGTCCTTCTCGATCACGATCTCGGTGTTGGCCACCACGTCGTCGACCTACGGCCCGCGACTTGTGCGGAACTTCATGGCGGACCGGGCGAACCAGGCGGTCCTCGCCGCGTTCACCGCGACCTTCCTCTACGCGATCGTCGTCCTGCGGTCGGTGCACACGGACGTCGACGACGGGACCGCGTTCGTCCCCGTGATCGCCGTCCACGTGGCGGTCCTCATCGGCGTGCTCGACGTGGCGGTGCTCGTCTTCTTCATCCACCACATCGCGTCGAGCGTGCAGGTCACGTCACTGCAGAAGCGGGTGCAGGTCGACCTGGTCGATGCCGTGCACGAGGCGTACCGCGAGGCGGAGGACGACGACGTCGTGGTCGGAGCGGTCCCGGTCCGGGCAACGGCCGACGGCAGCCCGGTGCGCTCCGATCGTGACGGGTACGTGCAGTCGATCGACTGGCAGCGCCTCGTCGCGTGGGCGGTCGACCACGACCAGGTCGTCGACGTCCGGGCCATGCCCGGGGACCACGTCATCGAGGGCGACGCGCTGCTCACCATCGGTACTTCCCCGGGCGACGGACCGAGCGCCCTCGGTGGCCTCGACGACCGCGCCGTCGCCCAGCTCCGCGCCGCCGTGACGACCGGGACGGCGCGCACGCCGCTCCAGGACGTGCGGTTCGCACTGCAGCAGCTCGTCGAGATCGCCGTCCGGGGCCTGGCGAGCGGCTCGAACGACCCGTACACGGCGGTCAGCGCACTCGACCTCTCCGCGACCGCCCTCGTCCCCGCCTGGCGCGACGGCCGCGCGGTGACCGGGTACCGCGGGGCCGACGGGACGGTCCGCGTGGTCGTGCACTGGCCGGCGCTGGAGGAACTCGTCGACTCCCTGTACGAGGGCGTCCTCACCTACGGCACGGAACACCCGATCGTGCTCCGCGCGGCCCTGCACCTCGCAGGACGGCTCGAGGCGTCGGCCCCGGCGAGCCGACGCGGGCACCTGCAGCACACCAGGGCCCTGCTCGAGCAGCACCTCGCGACCGTGACGCCCTGACGTCGCCCACGGCGGTGCCCCGAACGCGGAGCGCACCGTCCTGGTTGGATCGATCGATGACCGGGAACCAGCGCGACGTCGCCCTCCGCATCGGCTCGGAGGAGCTCCGGATCCGTGGCGTCTACGAGGTGGTCAGCATCGTCAACGACGTGATGGTCGCCCTCTGGTTCGTCGTCGGGAGCATCCTCTTCTTCTCGGAGTCGACGACCACCGCCGGGACGTGGCTCTTCCTGGTGGGCAGCGTGCAGCTGCTGATCCGGCCCCTCATCCGGTTGACGCGCCGGGTGCACCTCGGGCGGATCGCGCCCGGCCACCCTGCATCGTCCGCCCGCGACTTCTGATCAGGAGCACCACCGTGCACGCTGCCGACCTCGCCACGACGCTCGCCGTCGTGGACCGTTCCACACCGGCGCTCGATGCGGTCCGGCTCATCGCCGACCAGGACCTCGTCGGCCTCGTCATCGCGGAGGCCGACGGACACCCGTCGGCGGTCGTGTCGAGCATCGATGTGGTCCGGTACATGCTCCCGGGGTACCTGCTCGACGACCTCTCCCTCACCAACACCGTCGGCGAGGTCGGCCTCGACGACCTCCACCAGGGCCTCCAGGGCCGCACGATCGGCGACCTGGTCGACGACTCCGACGTCTCCGTCCGCTCGGTCCTCGTCGTCCCCCCGGACGCCGGACCGATCGAGATCGCCGCCCGCATGGTCGACGCTCGCACCCAGGTCGCCCTGATCGACGACCCGAGCCGCTCCGAGCCGGCGTTCGTCACCCTGCCGGGCCTCCTCGACGCCGTCGTCGCCCGGTGGGACGCCGTCCCCGACCGGTCACCGCACGCCGACGGGGCGGACACGGCGCGGGACGAGTCGGAAGGATGACCGTCCAGATCGTCCTGGCCGTCGCGGCCTTCGTGGTGGCCTACGTCTTCATCGCGACGGAGAAGCTCCCCCGTACCCTGGTCGCCCTCGGCGGCGCGGCGCTCATGGTGCTCATCGGAGCGACCGACGACGCCGCCGTGTTCTTCTCGGAGGAGACGGGGATCGACTGGAACGTCGTGTTCCTGCTGCTCGGGATGATGATCATCGTCGGCATCCTCCGGCAGACGGGCCTCTTCGAGTACCTGGCCATCTGGTCCGCGAAGATCGCGAAGGGGCGACCCTTCCGGATCATGGTGATGCTCATCGTGATCACGGCGGTGCTGTCGGCGTTCCTCGACAACGTGACCACGATCCTCCTCATCGCCCCGGTCTCGCTGCTCGTGGCGCAGCGGCTCGGGAAGTCCCCGGTGCCGTACCTGCTCGCCGAGGTGTTCGCCTCCAACATCGGCGGGACCGCCACGCTCATCGGCGACCCGCCGAACCTCATCATCGGCAGCCGCGGGGACATCGGCTTCAACGACTTCATCACCGAGCTGGCCCCGATCATCGTGGTGCTCGTCGCCGTGCTGGTGGGGCTCTGTCGTGTGCTGTTCCGGAAGTCGTTCGCCTACGACGCCGACCGTGCCGAACGGGTGATGGCCCTCGACGAGCGCGAGGCCATCCGCGACCGCGGGCTCCTCGTGAAGTCCCTCGTCGTGGTCGGCCTGGTCCTCGTGGGCTTCGTCACCTCGACCTTCACCGGCCTGGAGCCGGCGATCGTCGCGCTGCTCGGGGCCGGGCTCCTGGTCCTCCTCGCCCGGTTGGAGCCGAAGCGCGTGTTCGGCGACGTCGAGTGGGAGACGCTCCTCTTCTTCGCCGGCCTGTTCGTCATGGTCGGTTCGCTCGTCAACCTCGGGGTCATCGAGACGATCGGGCAGGCTGCGAAGGGCGCGGTCGGTGACCACTACTTCGCCGCCAGCGGTGTGCTGCTCTTCGGCTCGGCCCTGTTCTCCGGCATCGTCGACAACATCCCGTTCGTCGCGACGATGGCACCGCTCACCGCCGACCTCGTGCAGTCCGGCGGCGGTGACGCCCGACCGCTCTGGTGGGCGCTCGCCCTCGGCGCGGACCTCGGCGGCAACCTCACGGCCGTCGGCGCGAGTGCGAACGTGGTCATGACGGGCATCGCCAAGCGGAACGGACACGCGGTGTCGTTCTGGGAGTTCACGAAGTACGGCCTCGTCGTCACGGCCGTGACGGTGGGCCTGTGCTTCCCGTACCTCTGGCTGCGGTACTTCCTGGCGTGAGGGACGGGAGGACCGTGACCGGGCCCGCCCCGGTCCTCCCGTCCGGCGTGTGACGGACAGCAGGGCGTTGACCGGGCACGCTGGTGGTGATGAGCAACCAGGCGGAACGAGCAGCACGCGAGACCGGACGACAGGCGAAGCGCGCCGCCGACAGCAGGTGGTTCGAGTTGACCGCACGCGCCGGCTACGTCGGCAGCGGCATCGTGCACCTGCTCATCGGGTACCTGGTGGTGCTGCTCGGCCTCGGCAACGCCTCGTCCGGCAGCGAGACCGACCAGTCGGGGGCACTCCAGCAGCTCGCCGCGGTGCCCGGTGGGATCGTCCTGCTCTGGGTCGTCGCCGTCGGCACCGCGGCGCTGACGCTGCGACTCGTGCTCGAGGCGGTCGTCGGCGGACGCTCGGACAGCGCCCGCGGTTGGGCCGCACGCGCGAAGGACGTCGGCAAGGCGGTCGCGTACGGCGCGGTGTCGTACTCGTCGGCGTCGTTCGCGCTCGGTGCGGGGAAGAGCTCGCGCGGGTCGAGCAAAAGCGCCGCCGCCCAGGCGCTCGCGACGCCGGGCGGGGTGTTCCTGCTCCTCGCCGTGGCCGCGGTGGCGATCGCGATCGGCGTCGGGCTGGTCGTGATCGGGTGCCGCCAGTCCTTCCGGAAGCACATCGTGCGTCCGCCGCACCGCCTCGACCGGCCCGTCACGGTGCTCGCCGTCGTCGGGTACGTCGGCAAGGGGTTCGCCGTGGTGGTCGTCGGTGTGCTCGTCGCCGTGGCCGCGTTCCGGAGCGACCCGGAGCAGGCCACGGGCCTCGACGCCGCGTTCGACGCGGTCCGCTCGCTGCCGGGCGGACCGGTGCTGCTCGTGGCGGTCGGCATCGGCTTCCTGGCCTACGGCGTCTGGAGCTTCTTCCGCGCCCGCTTCGCCCGCCTCTGACCCCGCCGCCGGCCAGCTGAGCAGCCAGCGAGCCAGCCAGCGAGCCAGCGAGCCGGCGTCCGGTCCGTGCGTGCCGGCCAGCCGGCGTCCGCTCCGTGCGCACCGACCCTCGGGCGGTCGCTGGCAGGACGTGCACGCGGTCCGCGGTAGACGAGGGGCATGCACACCGACGCCGTGACCGGGCCCGTGACCGTCTTCTGCGACGAGCAGGCGGTGCTCGCCGAGAGCATCGTCTGGGACCCGTCGACCGAGCGGCTCCGGTGGACCGACATCACGCTCGGCCTGCTCACCACGGCGCGCGCCGACGGCACCGTCGAGTCGAGCGTGGCACTCCCGCCGCCCCTGGCGAGCTTCCAGCCCCGCGCCCAGGGCGGGTTCGTCGCGGCCCTCGGCGACAGCGTCGTGCTCACCGACGAGCGGGGCGTGATCGAACGCGAACTCGTCCGGGTCCACCACGCGACCGGGGAGATGCGCTTCAACGAGGGCAAGTGCGATCCGTTCGGTCGGTTCCTCGTCGGCAGCATGGACCTCTCGGACCAGGACCCCGCCGGGGCGCTGTACTCGGTCGAGCCGGACGGCACGACCCGGGTGCTCCGGGGTGGGTTCGGCGTGACCAACGGCATCGAGTGGTCGGCCGACGGCAGCGTGATGTACGTCACGGACACGAGCACGTCGACGATCTACCGCGGCTCGTACGGCCCCGACGGCGAGCTCGGCGAACTGGAGTCCTTCGTCAGCGGTGCCGCGCACGACGGCCTGGTCCGCGACGACGAGGGCTGCTTCTGGACCGCCGTGTACGGCGCCGGACGGGTCGAGCGGTGGGACGCCGACGGCGCACACCTGGAGACGGTGGAGGTCCCGGCACCGAACGTGACCTCGGTCGCGTTCGGCGGGCCGGACATGTCGACGCTCTTCATCGGCACGGCGCGCGAGAACAGCACCGAGGAGCAGCTCGAGCAGTACCCGCACTCCGGGGCGGTCTTCGCTGTGCAGACCCGCGTGCACGGGACCCCCGCTTCCGCGTTCGGCGGCTGAACGACGGGTATCGTGGGCGGTCGCCAGCACCCAGGAGGCCGACGTGCACGAACAGGACGACCGGACGGCCGAGCCCGCCCCCGACCCCGCCGGTGAGCTCTCCCGGGCCGCGGACGCCGACGTGACGGTGCGGGTGGACCGGATCGCCGTCGACGGCACGTACGTCCGCGTGAGCTCGATCGGCGAGCCCGGAGACCGTGCCTTCGTGCTCGTCGCCGGACTCGGCATCGCCGCCACGTACTACGAGCGCCTGGCGCCGCACCTCAACGAGAACGGTCCGGTGCACGCCCTCGACCTGCCCGGGTTCGCCGGTGTCCCGCGCTTCCGCGGCGCGGTGTCGATCGAGCGGTACGCCGACGCGGTCGAGCACGTCCTGCGCGAGCTCCGGCTCGGGGACCCGGTGCTCATCGGTCACTCGATGGGCACCCAGGTCGTCACCGAGGTGGCGGCGCGGAACCCGCACGTCCGCGACCTCGTGCTCATCAGCCCGGTGACGGACAGTCGGGCGCGCAGCATCCCGAAGGCGGCGTTCCGGTTCCTCCGGTCGGCCCTGCACGAGCCGGCAGCGGTCCGGTGGCACGCGATCACGGCGTACGCACTGTGCGGGTGGCACTGGTTCCGCAAGGTGCTCCCGCAGATGATCGCGTTCCCGATCGAGGACCGCGCGCCGCACGTCCGGGCGCGCACGCTCGTCGTCCGCGGGGAGCACGACGCACTGGTGCCCCGCGACTGGGTCCGCTCGCTCGCCCGGGTCTTCCCGCACGCGGTCCTCCGCGAGGTCGTCGACGGCGCGCACTCGGTCATGCACGCGCAGGCCGACGCGGTCGCGCAGCTCGCGGTGGCGCACGTCGAGGGGACCATCACGGACCGGGGCGTCGGGTCGCTCCGGCGGGTCCGCGACGACACGACGTCGTCCGACCTGGCGCGGCTCGGGCCGAAGGACGCGTGGCTGGTCGTGAAGTCCCGCTTCATCGAGCTCGCCGGCATGGCGCGGGGCGACGACGAGGAACTCGAGCGCGCGAAGTCGGCCCACGCGGTCGCGATGGCGGACGGCGACGACATCCCCGTGGACCCGGACGACCGCCGTGCGGTCGTCGACGAGGTCGCGCCGGAGGTGGACGAGCGCCGCTGAGCGGGGCGCCCCGCGCCCGACGCACCGGCCTGGAGGCGCGACCCGCGTCCGCCCGACCGCCCCGCTCCTCCAGGCCGTCGCCACAGACCGCCGCGACCCGTCCGCGGGTCGTGTCCCGCCCGCGTCGACGCCGGACCGGTCCGCGAGAGCGACAGTCCTCGCCCGACTTCCGGGCAGGGACTGTCGCTCTCCCGCACTCCTCGGCCGCAGCCGCAGCCGCAGCCGCAGCCGCAGCCGCAGCGTTACGCCGTGATGCGGCCCGGCAGCATGTCGCGCGTCAGCGCGTTCGCCTCGGCGAGGACCGCGCGTGCCTCGTCCGTCTTGTCGGACACGTTCCAGAGCAGCACGCCCCGCACGGTGTCGTCGTCGTCGAGGTAGTAGACGACGCCCGTGGTGAGCGGCTCCTGCCAGTCCTCGACCGTCTGCAGTTCCGTCGAGACCTGCCCGACGGCCTCGTACCCGAGGTCGAGGACGTTGCTGTAGAACATCGGCGTGTGGTCGTACGTCTCGTCCGCGTCCGCGAGGTTGCGGCCGGCCTGGTGACCCTGCTGCGTCGCGTTGTCGACGTGCTCGACGCGACGCGTGCCGAGGATCCGGTCCGGGTACTCGGCGACGTCGCCGGCGGCGAAGACCGAGTCGTCGTCGGTGAGCAGCGTGGACGAGACCACGATGCCGTCGCGGACGGTCAGGCCGGCGTCCGCGGCGAGCTGCGTCTGCGGGTCGATGCCGAGCCCGGCGACGACCGCGTCCGCCTCGATGACCGAGCCGTCGTCCAGCGTGAGCGAGACGCCGTCGGCGGTCTCCGACCCCTGCTCCACCCGACGGCCGGTCCGCAGCTCCACGCCGTGGTCGACGAAGCGCTGCTGGAACGCCCGTGCGAGGTCGTCGGGGAACATGTGCCCGCCGAGCACCTCGTCGGGGGTGACGAGGGTGACGCGCGCACCGTTCTGCACGATGCCCGCGGCGATCTCGGTGCCGATGTAGCTGCCGCCGACGACGGCGACGTGCGCTCCGGCGTCGGCGAGCTCGCGGAGGCGCCGGTAGTCGGCGGCGCTGCGGTAGTCGAGCACGCGCGACGAGGGCGCGAGCCCCGGCAGGCTGCGGGGCTTGCCGCCCGTGGCGATGAGCAGCCGTTCGTACCCGTGGGTGCTGCCGTCCGCGGTCGTGACGGTCTTCGCGTCCCGGTCGATCGACGTCACCACGGTCTCGAGCACGAACGTCGCGCCCGTCTCCTCGGTGTGCAGGTCGACCTTCTCGTCCCAGCTGAAGTCCGGGTCGGTCCACAGCTTCTTCGAGAGGGCCGGTCGGGCGTACGGCCGGTCGACGTCCTCGCTGAGGATGCCGATCGACCCGTCCGCGTCGATCTCGCGGATGCCACGGGCGGCCGAGTCGGCGACCATGCCGCCTCCGACGATGAGGTAGCGGAAGTCGGTCATGGTGCTCCTAGATCGTGGCGACCGAGCCGGAGTCGACCCGGTAGTTCGAACCGTTGACGAAGCTCGCGAGGTCGGAGCACAGGAAGGCGACGACGTTCGCGACCTCCTCGGGCTCGCCGCGGCGGCCGAGCTCCATGTACGGACGCTCGTCGTCGAGGAAGCTCGAGACGGCCTCGTCGAACGAGGTGCCGAGCTGCTTCGCGCGCTTGTCCATCATCGCGTCGGTCATCGGCGTGTGGATGAACGCGGGGCTGACGGTGTTCACGAGCAGCCCCTCCGACGCGTAGGAGCGCGAGAGCCCCTTGGCGAACGACAGCACCCCGGCCTTGGCGGCGCAGTAGGGCAGTTCGTCGTCGTACGGCTGCGAGGCGTCCTCGGACACCAGGTAGACGATGCGTCCCCAGCCGCCCTGGCGCAGGTCGGCGATGAACTCGCGGGTGATCCGCACGGGCCCCATCAGGTCGACGTCGATGGTGTCGAGCCAGCCCTGCTCGTCGATCTCGTGGAACATGCCCTGGGCGCCGGTGACGCCCGAGGACTGCACGAGGATGTCGATCGCTCCGACGGCGTCGCGCACCTTGTCGTGCAGCGCGGCGAGGCTGTCCGCCTCCGTCACGTCCGCGGCGAAGGCGAACAGCTTGCCGTGCGGTGCCTCGAGCTGGTCGGCACTCGTGTCGAGACGCCCCTGGTCGATGTCGGTGACGACCACGGTCGCACCCTCCGCCAGGAGGATGCGAGCCGTGTTCCAGCCGATGCCGGAGTCGCCACCGAAGACGAGCGCGACCTTGCCGGTGATGCCGAGGTCCACGTCTCGTTCCCTACTCGTGCTCGGAGGCCTCGGCGACCGCCGGGGTCGTGGCCGCGGCGAGCGGCGTGCGCGGTGCGCGGTTCTCGGCGGAGACCATCCACGCGAGCTGCTCGAGGCGCTCGATGAAGCCGTGGAGCAGGTCGGCGGTCGTCGGGTCCTCGTCGTCGACCTCGTCGTGCACGTCGCGCATGGTGCCGGTGGCCTGGTACAGGCGCAGCGTGATCAGGTCGATGGCGTCCTGCGTCGCGACCTCGCCGTCCGGGAAGGCGTCGAGGTGCGTCCCCGCGGAGACCGTGGCGGAGCGGCCGTCCGGGATGGCGTAGAGCGCACGCATGCGCTCCGCCATGTCGTCGGCGAACTCACGGGCGGCGTCGACGATCTCGTCGAGCTGCAGGTGCAGGTCGCGGAAGTTGTGGCCGAGGATGTTCCAGTGCGCCTGCTTGCCCTGGAGGTGCAGGTCGATGAGGTCCACGAGGACCTTCTGGAGGTTTGCGGCGAGCTTGTCCGATGCGTGCATGATCGGCTCCTTTCGCGGTCGGTGACCGTTCCGGTCTACGCGGTCGCGCGGGTGCCGTTCCCAGAGCACGTGGAAGCGGGGTGTCCCCCGCGGCGTCCCGGGCGGGCGGATCAGTGCTCCGGTGCGGGGTCCACCTGGTCGACGGCCTCGCGCATGCGTTCCAGGAAGACCGCCACGACGCGCGCGTCGTCCGCGGGCAGGCCCTCGGCGATCGACATCATCCGTCGGTGCATGATGCCGAGCGTTGCGCGGACCTCGTCGTCGGTCTCCGTGGTCGGCGTGATCACGAGGGCCCGCCGGTCCGTCGGGTGCGGATCGCGCCGCACGTGGTTCGAGCGCACGAGGCGGTCGACGAGGACCGTCGTCGACGCCGACGAGATCTTCAGGTACTCCGCGAGGTCCTTCGGCTTGACGATCCGACCGGCCCGCTGGGCCTGGAGCAGGTAGCGGACCGCCAGCAGGTCGGTCTCGCCCATGCCCATCGAGTCACGGGTGCGTCGGCGCATCGCGGTCTCGGCCGACCGGTAGCGGCGCAGGGCGTTCAGGACGGCGACACCGCGCTGTGTGGCGTCGTCGTCGGGGAACCAGTACCCCGACGCCTCCGTGGTCTCCTGCGTCGACATGCCGATCAGGGTAACCCGTCTGGAATCTCGATCGGCTAGCGAAGTCAGAGTCCGAGCCGGGACCCGGAGACGGACGGGAGGCGCGGTGCCAGCCGGCACCGCGCCTCCCGTCCGTCGTCGGTCGCGTTCCGGCGACCGGTGCGGCTCAGGCCGCGGCGCGCTCGTCCGCGGCCTCGGCCAGGGCGCGGAGCGCGCCCTGCACGAGCTCGACGACCTCGGCATCCTCACGCGGGTGGGTCTCGGCGAACCGGACCACCGACTGCGGGATGGCGACCTTGACGTCCTCGAGGACCTTCGCACCGGCGATCCCGGCCGACTTGCGGGCGTCGTCGTGTGCCCAGACGCCGCCGTACTGACCGAACGCCGAGCCGATGACCGCGAGCGGCTTGCCCGACAGCGGCGAGGCGCCGAAGGGGCGCGATCCCCAGTCGAGCGCGTTCTTCAGGACGGCGGGCATCGTGCCGTTGTACTCGGGCGTGACGAGGAGCACGGCGTCGGCGGCAGCGACGGCGTCGCGGTACGCGACTGCCGCGGCGGGCGGGGTGTCGCCGTCGATGTCCTCGTTGTAGAAGGGCAGGTCGACGATGCCGTCGAAGGTCGTGAGCGTGGTGCCGTCGGGGGCGTGGTGCTCGGCGGCCTCCGCGAGCTTGCGGTTGATCGAGCCGGCGCGCAGGCTGCCGACGAGGACGAGGACGTTCGTCATGGGGATCCCTTCTCGGTCGTGACCGTACGGTCACGGAATGGTGTCAGCGACAACCAAGGCGTCTGCTGGACGCGCCATTCCCGATGACGCCCGGCTCCTGGTCCCGCGTGGCGGAAGCGTCGGTACGGTGGCCGGGTGAGCACCCCCCGGACGCCCGCCAGCAGCCCGCGCACCACCGACCCCGACTGGTGGCGTCAGGCCGTCGTCTACCAGGTCTACCCGCGGAGCTTCGCGGACACGGACGGCGACGGGCTCGGTGACGTCGCCGGCATCACGAGTCGGGTCCCGTACCTGGCGTCGCTCGGCGTCGACGCGGTGTGGCTGTCGCCCTTCTACCCGTCGCCCCTCGCCGACGGCGGCTACGACGTCGCCGACTACCGGGACGTCGACCCGCGCCTCGGCACCCTCGACGACCTCGACGCGTTCATCCGGACCGCGCACGAGCACGACGTCCGCGTGATCGTCGACGTCGTGCCGAACCACACCTCCGACCAGCACGAATGGTTCCGGCAGGCCCTCGACGCGGCGCCCGGGTCCCCGGAGCGCGCACGGTACGTGTTCCGCGAGGGCGCAGGGGAGTCCGGCGAGCTCCCGCCGAGCGACTGGGTGTCGAACTTCGGCGGCAGCGCCTGGACCCGCGTGCCGGACGGGCAGTGGTACCTGCACCTGTTCGCGCCCGAGCAGCCCGACCTCGACTGGTCGAACCCCGAGGTGCGCGCGGACTTCGAGCACACGCTGCGCTCGTGGTCGGACCGCGGGGTGGACGGCTTCCGCGTCGACGTCGCGCACGGGCTCGCGAAGGACCTCTCCACGCCGTACCGCCCGTCGAACGAACAGGCGCTGCCGCTCGACGGCTCCGACCCGCTGTACGACCGCGACGAGGTCCACGAGATCTTCGCGACCTGGCGCACGGTCCTCGACGAGTACGACCCGCCCCGTGCGGCGATCGCGGAGGCGTGGGCGCCCGCTCCGCGTCGGGTGCTCTACGCACGACCGACCGAGCTGGGCCAGGCGTTCAACTTCGACCTGCTCGAGTCGCCGTTCGACGCCGCGTCGTTCCGCGAGATCATCGAGCGCAACCTGTCGGCGTCGGAGCAGTCCGGTGCGTCGAGCACCTGGGTGCTGTCCAACCACGACGTCGTCCGGCACGCGACGCGCTACGGGCTGCCGGAGGGCACGGACACCGACGCGTGGCTGCTGACCGACGGCACCGACCCGGTGCTCGACCGCACGCGCGGGCTGCGGCGGGCGCGTGCCGCGACGCTGCTCGTGCTGGCGCTGCCCGGGTCGTCGTACGTGTACCAGGGCGAGGAGCTCGGCCTCCACGAGGCGCCCGCGATCCCGCACGCGCTCCTGCAGGACCCGAAGTGGCTCCGGACCGGGCACACGGTGAAGGGCCGGGACGGCTGCCGCGTGCCGATCCCGTGGACGCGGACCGGGCCGTCCTTCGGGTTCGGGGACGTCGCACCGCACCTGCCGCAGCCGGAGGACTTCGGTGCGTCGTCGGTCGAGGCCGAGGACGGCGACCCCGCCTCGACGCTGTCGCTGTACCGCGAGGCCACCGCCGCTCGCCGCCGACTTCAGCGCGGCGAGGAGCTCGCCTGGCTCGAGGCCGGCGACGACGTCGTGGCCTTCGCGCGGCACGACGGGTGGCGGTCGGTCACGAACTTCGGCACGGCTCCCGTCCCGATGCCGGAGGGCACCGTCGCGGTCGCGTCGGGACCGCTCGACGCCGGCGCGGGGATGCTGCCGGGGGAGACCACCGTCTGGCTGGCGTGACGGGCAGCCGGGTCAGGCTCGTGTGACGGGCCGCCGGGTCGGGCTCGTCCCTGCACAGGGGACGGCGTCCGAGGCGCTCTCCCCAGCCTGACCCGGTCGCCGCCGGCGGGGTCGTCCCGCTCGCGACGATCGGGGCATGACAGCAACCCAGCAGCCAGCAGACCACCGACCGGCCCGCCGTCGGCGTCTCGTCACCGCGGCGAGCGTCCTGACCGCGCTCGGCGTCCTCACGGCCCCGGCGCTCACCCCGTCGAGCTCGTCGGCGGACACCCTGACCTTCCCCTACGCCGCCGAGTTCTTCGACGCCGACGGCGGCACCCTCAGCGGTGACGCCGAGATCCTCGACAAGCGGCTGCGGCTCACGGCCGACGTGGAGGACCAGGCCGGCGCATGGTCGACGGACGACACGTTCCCGTCCGACCTGGGGCTCGAGATCGAGTTCGACTACGCGATGTACACGACGACGTCGGACCAGGGTGCCGACGGGCTCCTGATGTTCCTCGCCGACGGGTCCGCGCCGCAGGGCGTCGGCGCGTACGGGGCCGCGCTCGGGTACGCGTGCCGGGCGAGCACGACGACGGGCGGGGACGTCCCGTGCGACCTCCCCGGGGTGCCCGGGGGCTTCGCCGCCGTCGCGATCGACCACTACGGCAACTTCTCGAAGTCGATCAACCAGTCCGGACCCGGTGCACGGCCCGACTCGGTCGTCGTCCGCGGTTCCGGCAACGGGATCTCGGGGTACCGGTACGTCACGGGTGTCCCCGCACCCGGTGGCACCGTCACGGACGGTCGGCGCACCCGGAAGGTCCGGGTCACCCTGGTGCCGGGCGGCGCCGGTGAGCTGTTCATGAGCGTGCGCATGGAGACCCAGGGCGTGATGAAGACCGTGCTCGACCGGGTCGCCCTGCACGGCGAGGGACAGGCACCGCTCCCCGCGACGCTCCGCCTGGGGTTCGCCGCCGCGACCGGGAGCCACATCGACGTGCACGAGATCGACGACGTGCACGTCTGGCAGCCCGCCGACCTGGCGGTCACGCAGGACATGCCGGCCAGCGGTCGCGCCGGACAGGCGTTCACCTACACCGTCACGGCACGGAACCACGGTCCGAACGACTCCGACCCCAGCCGGCTCGAGGTCGTGGTCCCGCCCGCGCTCCGCGACGTCACCTGGACGTGCGCGGCCGCGTCCGGGTCCTCCTGCGGCACCGCCCAGGGCACCGGCGACGTGGACACCGCGGTCGGCCTGCCACGCGACGGGTCGGCGACGATCGAGGTGACGGGCCACCTGCCGGCCGGTGCGTCGGGCACGCTCGAGAGCACGGCGACCGTCACCCCGGCGACCAACCTGGCCGACGTCGACGAGACGGACAACGTGTCGGTCGTCACGAGCGACGTGGACACCACCCCACCGCCGACGGCACAGGTCGAGACCGACAAGGCCGTGTCGCCGTCCTCGGGCGTACGACCCGGTGACGAGGTCGAGTACGTCGTCACGGCGGGGAACCGCGGGCCCGCCCCGGCGGAGGACGTCGGCGCCGTCGACGAGCTGCCCGCCGCCGTGCACTTCGTCGGCTCGGAGGACGACTGCACCGCCGAGGGGCAGGTGGTCACCTGCCGGTCCGGGCGGTCCCTCGACGTCGGGGAGCACGTGGCCTTCCGCTTCCGTGCCGTCCTCGACGACGGCTACACCGGTGACGGGTCGGACGTCGTGAACGTCGCGACCGCGACCTCGCCGACCGACCCCGACGGCGGGGACCCGTCCCCGGAGGTCGTGATCGGGGTGACGCAGCCCGGCGGTGACGACGGTGGCGACGGCGGGGATGGCGGCGGCGACGGCGGGGATGGCGGCGGCTCCGGTGGCGGCGGTGACGGGGGCGACGGCTCCGGAGGCGGTGGTGACGGCTCCGGCGACGCAGACGGTGGCGGCGGTGGTGACGGCTCCGGTGGCGCGGACGGTGACGGCCCCGGTGACGCGGACGGTGGCGGCGACGGTACGGACGACGGTCCGGCCGGAGCACGGCCCGAGCGACCGCACCGACCGGGAGCCCTGGCGTACACCGGCAGCCAGGGCCTCGGGCTCCTCGGCGGACTCGCCGCAGCCGCCGCAGCACTCGGCGGGGCGGGCTGGTGGGGCCAGCGGCGTCGTGCCCGTCGGGCGGGCGTCGGCGACCCGGCCGTCGGCGACCCGGCCGCCGGCTCGCGGTGGACCGGACCGTCGGACGGAGCGGACTGACCGCAGGGCCGCCTCCCGACCGGGCCGCCTCCCGACCGGTCCGCTGAGACCGGGCACCACCGGACGACCGCCGGTGGTGCCCGGCTCCGGCCGTGCTCGGGGCCGGTGCCCAGCTCGCCCGGCGGTAGACTCTGACGACGATCCGCATGCCCGAAAGAGGTCTCGTGTCCGACTCCGTGGACGACTCCGGCCAGCGCGCGCGGTACTGGCCGATCCCCGTCCTCCGGGCAGTCCCAGCCGCGGTCGTGGCCCTCGTCATCACCTTCTCGTCCAACCACGCTGCGGGCTACGGCCTGCTGCTGTTCGGCGTGTTCGCGGTCGTCGATGCCCTGGTCCTCGGGTTCGCGGCCCTCCGTCGCATGCCCCTCGACGCGCGGTCCCGGTCGACCACGCTGGCGCAGTCGGTCGTCGGCCTCGTCGCCGGGGTCGCCGCGTTCGCCCTGAACGACACCGGGCTCCCGGCCTTCATCACGATCGTGGTGGGCTGGGCGGTCCTCGGCGGGGGACTCGAACTCGCACAGGGACTCCGCTCGCGCAGACGGTCCCCGTTCACCCGCGACTGGACGACCATCGGTGGCCTCACGCTGCTGCTCGCGGTCGCCTTCCTCGTCACGCCACCCGACTACTCGCAGCAGCTCGGCGGCGTCGAGCGCGTGACCGGCACCCTGGACGCAGCCGTCGTCCTCGTCGGCCTGCTCGGCGCCTACCTCGCCATCGCGGCGGTCTTCCACGTGATCGCCGGACTCTCGCACAAGTGGGGCACGGCCGCTCCGGCTGCCGCCCCGGACGGAGCACCACACGCATGACCACTCCCAGCCGCCGCGACCGCCTGCGCCCCGCCGAGCTCCTCGTGATCTCGGCGGTCATCGCGGTGTTCACCGGAGCGGTCGTGCTCTTCTCGACGCGGGAGTTCACGCTCGCCCTGGTCTTCCTCGGCATCGCGTTCGTCGTGGTGGTGGTGGTGCTGGCCATGCTGCAGCTCGCCACCTCGAGCGACCAGGACGACAACGACATGCTCGGCGGCCACAAGTCCCCGAGCGAGCGGACCGACGGCGACGACTTCCACTGACGCTCGACGGCGGGACCCCACCCGCGGTCGGGACGGCGTGACACGCCCGAGGTGACGATCTCGTCACGGTCCTGTCAGGATCGCGCGTCCTGCCGACACCTCGTTCGTGAAGGGGGTGGGCTGTGGACGTGGGAACGGAGTCGGACGAGGCGATCGTCCGCGCGATGGCGTCGGGCGACAAGTCCGCGTTGGCGCGGGCGTTCGACCGCTACGCACCCACGCTCACCCGGTACGCCTGGGCACTGGTCGACGACCGGCAGGACGTCGAGGAGGTCATCCAGGACGCCTTCCTGACCCTCTGGCAGCGTGCGGCGACGCTCGAGCTCCCGGCCGACACCGTGCTGCCGTGGTTGCTCGTGGTGTGCCGGAACCACGCGTTCAACGCCGGGCGGAAGCGCACGAAGCACCGCGCCGACGAACTCCCCGAGACGTTGGCGGCGCCCGGGGACCACGACGAGGCCGCGGAACGTCTGCGCTGGGTCCGCGCGGAGATCGCGGCGCTGCCGGATCTCGACCGCCGCATCTGCGAGCTGTGCCTGCTCGAGGGGTACTCGTACACCGAGGCCGCCGGACTGCTGGGTCTGAGCGTCGGTGCGGTCACGCAGCGGGTCTCGCGGAGCCGACGCCGACTGAAGAAGGTGGTGATGCACGATGAACACTGAGCCCCCGGAGGGAGACGAGCTGCAGCGCATGCTCGTCTCCATGAAGCAGGCCGTCCTCGAGCGTGCCACCCCGCGCCCGAAGCGGTACCGCCGTCGGTCCGGCGTGGTGGTGGGCGTGGTCGCCCTGCTCGCGCTCGGGACGGCGACGGGTGCGGTCGCGCTGACGCTGTCGCAGCAGGACCGTCCGGTCGCCGCCCCGGTGCAGTCGCAGGAGCCCGCGCCGGCACCCTCCGCGACGACCCCGTCGTCCGCCCCGATCACCGCGACCCCGACGCCGCGGGCGACCCCGACGCCGAACACGGTCGCGACGATCCCGACGACCTGCCGGGGAACCGTACCGGCCGACGACTACGACCGCTTCTTCGGGGACACTCCGCTGACCGAGATCGACCAGGCCGAGCAGGCGACGGGCACGGACTCGCCGGACGTCCTGTGGACGGGTGGCGCAGCGACGATCACCTGCACGTGGGCGGACCCCCGCGCCGACGTCAGCGGCCTGACGATGGACATCGGCACCACCGGCCCGGGTGCGGACGAGCGCCTCGCCGAGAGCCCGTGGAAGTGCGACGACCGTGACGGGGGCCGGATGTGCCAGTCGACGGTCAAGGCCGAGCCGTACCCGGTGGACCAGACGACGACGATCTTCATCCGGGGCGACACGTTCGTGCTGATCCGGCAGGCCAACTTCCCGACGAACGGACTGCTCGACGCCGTCGTCGGGGAGATCTGGGGGGACTGACGGCCTGGAGGCGCGTGGGGACCCGACCCCGAGCCTCCAGTCCGTCGGTGGGACGCACTCGACGCGACGCCCGCCCGGACCTCAGCCCACGCGGGCCGCGACGATGTCGCGGGCCAGCGTCCGGGTCGCGCGGTTCGGCTCCGAGCCGGACCGCATCGCCAGGCCGACGCGCAGGGGTTCGACCTCGTCCTCGAGCTCGAGGACCGCGCCGTCGTGCCGGACGCCCGAGTCCGGGACGACCCCGACGCCGAGCCCGGCCGAGGCGAACCGGATCACGGCGGGCATGTCGTTCATCTCCGCCACGATCCGCCGTCGGATGCCGAGACGCTCCAGTGCGGCATCGAGGATCATCCGGTTGCCGAACCCGTGCGCGGTGTCGATGAAGGGCTCGCCAGCGAGTTCCGACAGCGACACCGACCCGCGTCCCGCCAACGGGTGGTCGGCCGCGGTGAACACGCGGAACGGCATCTCCCGCAGGGGCTCGACCACGATGCCCGGCGGCACGGAGGGCAGACCGGTGTACGCGAGGTCGAGCCGCCCCGCGACCAGGTCCTGCACCAGCCCGGTCGTCCCGGACGGCGAGGTCATCAGCTCCACCACGACGAGGGGGTGCCGCTGCCGGAATCCCCGCAGGACCCCGGTCAGGTCGACGATGTCCATGCTCGTGAAGATGCCGAGCCGGACGCGACCTCGCAGGTCGGCGTCGTCGACGGTGGCCAGGTCGTGCATGCGGTCGAGGGCGTCGAGCACGGTCCGGGCGTGGGGGAGCAGGTCCTCGCCGGCGGTCGTGAGCACGAGGCGCCGACCGGTGCGGTCGAACAACCGGACGCCGAGCGACCGTTCGAGCGACGCGATCCCGGCCGACACCGTCGACTGCGCGGCCCAGAGCCGTTCGGCGGCGCGGGTGACGGAGCCCTCGGCGGCGACGGTGACGAACTGTTCGAGCAGGCGGGTCTCCACCGTCCGAGTATCGATCGTGTCGATGGTCGTCATCAAGAGCATCCGTTGGACTCGATGCTCCGGCGCGGGCACGATCGGAGCATGTCCTCGACCACCGCCTCCGTCCCGACCGTGCACGCGGCGTCCGAACGCGTCCCCGCCCCGCGCGGTCGCCGCGCGCACTCCCGCCGTCGGCACGGTGTCGGCTTCTGGGCCGTGGCCTTCGCGTTCCTGTCCGTGATGGCCTTCGCGACCGTGCCCGCCCCGCTGTACGTCATCTACCAGGCACGGGACGGGTTCCCGACCTTCACGACGACGGTCGTGTTCGCCGCCTACGGCGTCGGGGTCGTCGTCTCGCTGTTCCTCGCCGGACACCTCAGCGACGTGCACGGTCGCCGTCCGCTCGTCCTCGTGTCGATCGCCCTCGAGCTCGTCGCCGCCGTGCTGTTCCTGCTCTGGAGCGACGTCGCCGGCCTGGTCGTGGCGCGGCTGGTGACCGGTCTCGGCGTCGGACTCCTGACCGCGACCGCGACGGCGCACCTCGGCGAGCTCCGCGTCCGGGCGACCGGTTCGACGGACTCCGCCCGGGGCGCGAGCGTCGCCGCGGGTGCGGTCAACCTCGGCGGGTTGTCGCTCGGGGCGCTCGTCGGCGGTGCCCTCGCCGAGTTCGTCGGGCAGCCCCTCGTGGTGCCCTACGTCGTCTTCGTCGTCGCCCTCGCCGTCGCGTTCGTCGTGGTCCTGGCCGCGCCGGAGACGGTCGACCGTCCCACGGAGCCGGTGCCCTGGCGTCCCCAGCGGATGGCGGCACCCGAGGGGCAGGCGGGGACGTTCTGGGCCGCCGGCACCGCCGCGTTCGCAGCGCTGGCCGTGCAGGGACTGTTCACCTCGGTGGCACCGACGTTCCTCGGCACGACCTTCCACGTGACGGACCGTCTGGCCGCGGGGGCGACGACGTTCGGGGTCTTCGCGGCGAGCGCGCTGTCGCAGATCGTCTTCGCGAAGCTCTCGCAACAGCGGCAGATCCGGCTCGGACTGGTGCTGCTCGTCGTCGGCCTGGTCGTGCTCGCCGGGGCGGCCGTGGTCCTGCAGGTCGCGGGGTTCATCGGCGGCGGGGTCGTCGCGGGTGCCGGTGTCGGGCTGCTGTTCCGCGCGTCGATCGCCCGCGCGGGGTCGCTCGTCGGGCCGGAGCGTCGCGGCGGGGTGCTCGCGGCGACCTTCCTCATCGCGTACGCCGGACTGACCGTGCCCGTGGTGGCGGTCGGGGCGGCCCTCCTCGTGGTGCCGACGCTCCCGGTGCTGCTCGGGTACGTGGTGTTCGTGGTCGTGCTGGCGCTCGTCGCCGGCACGCGGCTGGCGGCCCGGGCCGAGTAGCGGCCCCGGCGCCGCCGCCGGGCGGAGCGTCGAACCACGGATGCGACGTCGAACCAGGTCCACCGGCCGGTTCGACGTCGCATCCGTGGTTCCATCCGGGCCGCCCCGCCCCCGCGCCCCGCCCCCGCGCCCGGCCCCCGCCCGGGTCCGCCGCCGGCGCCCGGCATACTGGACCGCATGCCCCAGCAGCGCCGTCGTCCGGTCGTCACCGCCGTCGCGGCGCTCATCGCCGCCGGCCTCGTGGCGGGCGGCTTCGCCCTCACGACCCAGCGCAGCGGAGACGACCCGGTGGTCGGCGGCGGCGCGGCGTCCGTCACGCCGAGTGCCACCGCAGCCGAGGGCACGACCCGCGACGGGACGGTCACGATCACCCGCACGGGCCCGGACGTGCCCGGCGCCGACGTGCTCGACCGCTGCGACCGGGACTCGCGGGCGGTCGTCGCCCGGTACGAGACCGCCGCACTCGGACCGGTCGTGCTGCAGTGCGGGACGTCGGGCCAGGGGTACGAGCACATCCGCGTCCGGCACACCGCCGACTGGCAGGACGTCCTCGGGTCCCGGAGCGACCGCGACTGGGACGACGCGATGCTCACCGCCGTGCAGTCCGTCCTCGAGGCCCCGCCCACCGGGTACCCGCAGGACGCCGGCGACGGCAAGGTCTGCTACGCCGCGCCCGTCCGGTTCGACGACGGGTCCCGGCCGGACGCCGAGCCGAACGTGCGCGTGATCGTGTCGGAGACCACCGACCGGGTCATCACGGCGTTCCCCACCGACGACGGCGGCTGCTGACCGGCCACGCCCGAACCCGCCAGGCCAGGACCCGCCAGGCCAGGACCCGCCAGGCCAGGACCTCTACGCGTGCACCTCGTGCTCGTGTCGCCGGTGCGACACGGGCTCGAGCTGGAACGTCGAGTGCTCCACGGGCACGTCGAAGTGCTCCGCCACGCACTGCTGCAGCTCGTCGAGGATCCGCGGCGCGTGCGCCGTCGAGAAGCAGTGGTCGTCGACGACGACGTGCGCCGTCAGGTTCGGCACGCCCGTCGCCACGAGCGTCGCGTGCAGGTCGTGCACCTCGAGCACGTGGTCGAGCTCGAGGATGTGCGCCCGGACGTCGTCGAGGTCCAGCCCCGGCGGCGTCGACTCGAGCAGCACGTTCGCGGTCTCGCGGAGCAGCCGGACGGCCCGCGGCAGGATGAGCAGCCCGATGAGGATCGCCGCGATCGAGTCCGCGCGCTCCCACCCGGTGGTCATCAGCACGACGGCGGCGACGATGACGGCGACGGAGCCGAGGGTGTCGTTGAGGACCTCGAGCCGGGCGGCGCGTGACGTGAAGCCCTGGCCGGAGGCACGGAGCAGCACGGCGTACGCGACGACGTTGCCGACGAGCCCCACGACACCGAACACGAGCAACGGCCCCGCGTGGACCTCCTCGGGCACGATCAGCCGCTGCACCGCCGAGACCACGACGAAGACCCCGACCGCGAGCAGGATCGCCGCCTGCGCCGTCGCGCCGAGCACCTCCGCCCGCTGGAACCCCCAGGTGCGCTGCGCGGTCGGGCTCCGTCGGGCGAGCCGCGTCGCGACGAGACCGATGCCGAGCCCGCCGGTGTCGACCACCATGTGGCCGACGTCGACGAGGAGCGCGAGCGACCCGGTGACCACGGCGCCGACCACCTCGGCGAGCAGGATGGACGCCGAGATGCAGAACGCGACGAGCAGCGCGCGCTCGGAGGCGCCGGCGTGCCCGTGCGCGTGCCCTGCGCCGTGGTCGTGTCCCATGCTCCGATCGTAGGCAGTCCCGCCGACGACGTGCCAGGCTCGGCACGTGACCCCGTCGCCGTACCAGCTGACGACGCCGTCGGACGTGCTCGACCGGCTCCACCCCCGCCTCCGGACGTACTTCGGCCCGGTCCCGCCGGGCCACGTCGGCCGGGGCGAGGGGGCCTTCGCCGTGGTCGGCACACCACGCCGGTGGCTGTGGCCGGTCCTCGCGTGGCTCGCCCGCGACGGGGTGGTCTTCCCGGTGTGGGAGCGCGACGTCCCCTTCACCGTGGAGAACCGCCCGGTCCGCGTCGGTCGCGGTGCTGCCACCGGCCGGGAGGCGCGCCCCACCCCGACCGGACGCCCCACCACCGAGCATCCCGGCTCCCACCCCCGCGATCCGTCCGCGGGCCGCGTCGCCGTCCGCGCACACCGCACCTTCCGGTTCCGCTCCGGCGACCGCACGATGGTCGACGCGATCACCGCGGAGCCGGAGGGGCTCGTCGACCACCTCGGGCGCCACGGGCGCCTGAGCGCCACGCTGCGGGCGGAGGTCGACGCCGACGGGCCGGACGCGGGCGCCCTGCGCCTCGTCTCCACGTGCGTGAGGTTCCGGGCGCTGGGACGGGCCGTGCGCCTCCCGGCCGCCGTCGCACCACGTGTGACGCTGGTGGAACGATTCGATGACGAAGCCGGCGTGCAGCGCGTGTCCCTGGTGCTCGCCGCCCCGGTGGTCGGCACGCTGTACCGGTACGAGGGGGCCTTCCGGTACGCGGTCGTGCCCGACGTCGGCGGGAGTGGGGAACGATGACGACAGCGCAGCAGCCGAGGGTGGTGGTCGCCGGGGCGAGCGGCTTCGTGGGGCGGTACCTGCAGGACGCCTTCCGCGACGAGGGGTACGAGGTCGTCACGATCGGTCGGACCGGCGACGCCGTGTGGGGCAACACCATGCGCGTCCGCGAGCTCGTCGACGGTGCCGCGATGGTCGTGAACATGGCGGGCAAGAGCGTGGACTGCCGCTACGGGCGGCGGAACCGGGCGGAGATCGTCCGCTCCCGGGTCGACACCACCCTCGAGCTGGCCGAGGCGATCCGCACCGCCGAGCACCCGCCGCCGCTGTGGCTGAACGCCTCGACGGCGACGATCTACCGGCACGCCGACGACCGACCGCAGGACGAGGCGACGGGCGAGCTCGGCGAGGGCTTCTCGGTCTCGGTGGCGAAGGCGTGGGAGGACGCCCTGTTCTCCGCCGACCTCCCGCACACCCGACGTGTCGCGCTCCGGATGGCCATCGTGTTCGGTGACGGCAGCGCGCTCGTGCCGCTGCTCCGGCTCGCTCAGGCCGGACTCGGCGGGCCGCAGTTCGACGGCCCGTGGGTCCCGACGCGCTCGCGGCTCCGGGCGGGCACGTACCACCACGACCGGCACACCCACGGGCGACAGCGGTTCAGCTGGGTGCACATCGCCGACGTCCTCGGCGCGATCCGGTTCGTCCGCGACCACGAGGACCTCGACGGACCGGTCAACGTCTCGAGCCCGGAGCCCTCGGACAACCGCACGGTGATGGCGACCATCCGCGAGGCCGTCGGCCGGCGGTTCGGGCTGCCGACCTGGCGGTGGATGCTCGAGCTCGGGTCGTTCGCGATCCGCACCGAGACCGAGCTCGTGCTGAAGAGCCGGTGGGTCGTGCCGACGCGGCTGGTCGAGGCCGGCTACGAGTTCCGGTACCCGCACCTGCACGGGGCGCTCGCCGAGATCATCGCGGAGCGACGCCAGCACCGGGGGTGACCGCGGCGGCTCCGGTGTCGTCCGCAGCGGGAGCGCTGGACGCGGCCGTCCGCGCGGGACGGTCCTCGGGACGCGGGACGGCCCCGGGATCCGCGGTGTCTCGCGCGTCCGACGGTGTCTCGGCCGGACGCGGGACGGCCCCGGGATCCGCGGTGGCTCGCGCGTCCGACGGTGTCCCGGCCGCTCCGACGCCGGCGACCGGGCGCGCCACGGGCGTCCGCGGCACCCGTGAGGACCACAGCACCGCCGCCACGACGACCGCGCCGGCGACGACCTCGACCCCGTCCGGCACCTCGTCGAACACCAGCCACGACGCGAGCACGCCGACCACGGGCACGAGCATCGAGAACGGCGCGACGGTGCTCGACGGGTACCTGCCCATCAGTCGGGACCAGATGCCGTACCCGACCAGGCTCCCCGCGACCACGATGTAGAGCAGCCCGAGGTCGGCGGGCAGCGCGGCCGCCGTGAACGCCGTGCCGAACGCCTGCCCGACCCGCGACGGACCCTCGACGAGCAGCGACAGTGCGAACATCGGCACCGGGGGCACGACCGCCCACCACAGGGTCAGGTGCAGCGGGTTCACCGGCCCGGTCCGCCGCGTCGCCACGTTGCCGAGCGCCCAGCCGAGCGCTCCGCAGAGCACGAGCACCACGGGCAGCAGGGCAGCGGTCTGCGCCCGGTGCACGGCGATCACGCCGAGGGCCGCGACGGCGATGCCCACGCCGACCACCTGCCGTGCGGTGAGTCGTTCGCGGAGCAGGAACCCGGCGAGCACGACTGTGAACGGCGCCGCCGCCTGGATCACCAGGGACGCGAGGCCCGTCGGCATCCCGGCGGCCATCCCGAGGTACAGGAACGCGAACTGCAGCACGCCCAGGGTCGCGCCGACGAGCACGATCCACCGGAACGGCACCTTCGGCCGCGGGACGAACAGGATCGTCGGCACCGCGAGCAGGGTGAACCGCACGGCCGCCAGCAGGAACGGCGGCCAGTGGTCGAGCGCGATCGCGGTCGCGGGGAAGTTCAGGCCCCACGCGACGGCGACGACGAGGGCGAGGAGACGGTCGCGGAGGAGCACCCGTCGATCGTCCCGCACCGGACGCGGTAGCACCAGCGCACGGAGTGACAGCGACGTTGTAGGGTCCCTGCATGGTCGGCTTCGACATCGCCCTGCTGCCGGTCCTCCGCGAGCTCGCCGATCGGGGCAGCGTGACCGCCGTGGCGGCCGCGACGCACCGGACGCCGAGCGCGGTCTCGCAACAGCTCCGGACCCTGCAACGCCAGGCCGGTGTCACGCTCGTCGAGCGGGACGGACGCGGCGTCCGGCTGACCGCACACGGTCGGGCGCTCGCCGGCATGGCGACCGGGGTCGCGACGGCGCTGGCGACCGTCGAGTCCGCGTGGTCGGAGCACCTGGCCGGCGTCCGGGGCACGGTCGACCTCGCGGTGTTCCCCTCGGCGGCGGAGCTGCTGCTCCCGGGCCTGCTGACGCGCATGCGGGACCACCCCGGCATCGCGCTCGAGCTCTCCGACGTCGACGTCAGCGAGGGGGAGTTCGCCCCGCTCACCGCCGACCACGACGTCGTCATCGGGCACCGGCCCGACGGCGCACGGCGGGCGGACGGCGCCGCCGTCGAGACGGTCCCCCTGCTCCGGGAACCGCTCGACGTCGCCCTGCCGCTGGACCACCCGCTCGCGGGTCGGGAACGCGTCGGCATCGAGGACGTCGTCGACGAGACCTGGATCGGCGTGCCGGAGGACTACCCGATCGACCGGGTGCTCACCGCGATGGCCGCGGCCTCGGACACGCCGCCGTCGGTCGCGTTCCGCACGATCCACCTGCCGGTCATCGAGAACCTGGTCGCCGCCGGACACGGCATCGCGCTCGTGCCGCGGTACACGTCGGGCACCCGGGCGCCGGGCCGGTTCCGGCTGGCGACGCTCGCCGACGTGCGCGCGGGGCGGCGGATCGAGGCGCTCGTACGCCCGGACCGCGCGGTGCGTCCCGCGGTCCGCACCGTCCTGGAGGCGCTGGTCGCCGAGGCGCGCACCGTCACCACCTGAGGTGGTGCGGTGCGCGGCGGGGCCGCCCCGCGCCTCCCGTCGGGTGCTGTCCCGTCCGGTCCGCGAAACGCAACGAGGGCGGTTCCTCGCAGCGGGATGTCGCTGCGAGGAACCGCCCACGTTGCGTCTTGCGGGGAGCTCAGACGTCCAGGTGGTCGACCAGCTCGTCGGCCAGGCCCGTGTAGGTCGCCGGCGTGAGGTTCGTCAGCCGTGCCTTCGCGCCGGAGGAGATGTCGAGCCCGTTCACGAACTCGACCAGCTCGGCCTGCCCGATGCGCTTGCCGCGGGTCAGCTCCTTGAGCATCGCGTAGGGGTCCTCGATCTCCGACTGTCCCGCCGTGACCTCGGCCCGGATGACCGTCTGGATCGCCTCGCCGAGCACTTCCCAGTTGTGGTCGAGGTCCTCCGCGAGCCGACCCTCGTTCACCGCGATCTCACCGAGACCACGCCGGAGGTTGTCGAGCGCGAGCAGCGAGTGCCCGAACGCGACGCCGATGTTGCGCTGCGTGGTGGAGTCGGTCAGGTCGCGCTGCAGGCGGCTCGTGACGAGCGTCTCGGACAGCGTCGAGAACAGCGCCGACGAGATCTCGAGGTTCGCCTCGGCGTTCTCGAAGCGGATCGGGTTGATCTTGTGCGGCATCGTCGACGACCCCGTGGCACCCGCGACCGGGATCTGCGTGAAGTACCCCATCGAGATGTAGGTCCACACGTCCGTCGCCAGGTTGTGCAGGATCCGGTTGGCGTGGCGCACCCGGTCGTACAGCTCGGCCTGCCAGTCGTGCGACTCGATCTGCGTGGTGAGCGGGTTCCACGTCAGGCCGAGCCCCTCGACGAACTCCTGCGAGAGCGCGGGCCAGTCGGCCTCGGGGTCGGCGGCGAGGTGTGCCGAGAAGGTGCCGGTCGCGCCGGAGAACTTGCCGAGGTACTCACCGCCCTCGATCTGGGCGAGCACGCGCTCGAGGCGGTAGACGACCACCGCGAGCTCCTTGCCGAGGGTGGTCGGCGTGGCGGGCTGACCGTGGGTGTGGGAGAGCATCGGGACGGCCCGGAGCTCCTCCGCGGTGGCGCGCAGCGTCGCGAGGACCGCGCGGTAGGCCGGCAGCCAGACGCGGTCGACGGTGTCGCGGACGGTCAGCGCGTAGGAGAGGTTGTTGACGTCCTCGCTCGTGCACGCGAAGTGCGTGAGCTCGGCGATGGCGTCGAGCCCGAG
>Ga0308156_1001294_pt1 | contig 31474 bp, 27 predicted proteins | sample PhyAR2_FD_201041 | JGI IMG/M metagenome (GOLD analysis project Ga0308156, IMG submission 201041) | Phyllosphere microbial communities from UC Gill Tract Community Farm, Albany, California, United States - DLSL A.R2 | ecosystem: Host-associated > Plants > Phyllosphere > Unclassified | place: USA... | reverse complement strand
TCTACGTCTCGCTGTCGATGCTCGGGCTGTCCGCGATCGGCCTGTTCGCCTCGACGCTCACGACGGTGCCGGTCGGTGCGATGGCGTCGACCGTCGTGCTCGCCGGGGTGTCGCAGGTGCTCGACCAGCTCCCCCAGCTCGACTGGCTGCACCCGTTCCTGTTCTCGCACCTCTGGCTCGGGTTCGGCGACCTGCTCCGCGACCCGATCTCGTTCGACTCGTTCGGCTCGAACGCCGTCCTGCAGCTCGGGTACGTCGCGGTGTTCGGCGCGCTGGCGTACGGCCGGTTCGCCACGAAGGACATCCTGAGCTGACGATCGTCGGCCGACGACCGTCGGCCGACCGGCGATCAGGCCTCCGGGCTCGCCGCCCCGCCCGCCATCGTCTCCGTGTCGGACCCGCGCGCGTCGGCGTACCGGTCGCGCAGGTCACGGGCCTTCTCCGACCGGTACCAGTCGAGGCGGGCGCCGGTCTCGACCGTCTGCATGCCGATCACGACCTTGCCGCGCGACCGCATCTCGGCGAGGTCCTCGTACGCGTCGACGATGTACTCGAACGGGTAGAAGCCCGAGATGAGCACCTGGACGCGACGGTCCTGCACGGCCTTCGCGAGCATGGTGAGCAGGTCCCGTGCTTCCTCGTCGTCCGCCGGTGCCCGCAGGAAGCGGATCTCGACGTCGCGGCGTTCCTCGGAGCGCACGATGCGTTCCTCCGGCACGCCGAGCCGTGTCGCCAGGCCCGACGTGACGTCGCCGCCGTGGTTGTCGATGAAGGCGGTGATCGGGCGGCCGTCCGCGATCGCGCGGATGCGCTCCTCCTCGCCGTCGCCGTAGGCCACGGGCAGGGTGCCGATCTGGCGCAGGTAGTCGTGGTTCCGCGGGCTGCCGAGGGCGATGACGGTCGCCCCGGCGTCGTGGGCGAGCTGGCACTGGATGTGGCCGACCCCGCCCGCCGCGGCCGTGATGACGACGGTGTCGTCCGGACCGAGCCGGAGTCCGCGCACGATGGTGGCGGCGGTGGCACCTGCCAGGTAGAGCCCGCCGGCGACCTCCCACCCGACGTGCTCGGGCTTCTTCACGACCGCACCACGGGGCACGCGGATCCAGGTCGCGTGCGCTCCGCCCTCGGGGGCGTGGCCCATGACCTCGTCACCGACCTTGAGGTCACGCACCTCCTTGCCGCGGGCGCGGACGATCCCGGCGAAGTCGACCCCCTGGTGTGCGGGGAACGTGAGCTCGACTTGGTCGCGCAGCTTCCCCTCGCGGAGGAACCGTTCGACGTGGTTGAGACCGGCGGCGACGACCTCGACGACGATGTCGCCGGGTCCGGGTTCGGGTCGTTGCTGCTCGACGAGATCGACGACGTCGAACCCGCCGTACCGGTCGAACTGCACTGCACTACCGATGCGCATGGGTGACTCCTTCCGTGGGCATGGCTCCGGTGTACTCGCAGCTCCGGGACGGTGTCCGAGAGCCAGGGGTACCGGCACCACACCGGCGGCCGAGGAGTCCCGCGGCCTAGCGCGAACCCGCCGAGCAGGTCTCCTCGGCGGCGTTCTGCCCGGTGATCGTCGACGGCAGCGCCGTCGGGGTGCCCGAGCTCGTCGGGGTGCCCGGGGCCGGTGCGGCCGTCGGTGCGTCCGACGCGCTGCCGGTGCCGGGCCCGGTCGGTGCGGCGGACGGTGCGCTCGGTGCCGCGGGGGCTGCGGGCGACGCGGAGGACGAGCCGGACGGCCCGGCGACGGCGCCGCGACCGATCGCGCCGTCGGCCAGCTGGGTCCGCCGGTCCTCCTGCAGCGCGGTGTTGAGCAGGTGCGCCGCCTCCTGCTCGACGACCAGGCGGTTGCGGTCGTCCGGGTCCTCGGCGGTCGGGTACTGCACGAACAGCATGTTCGACGTGTCGGTGTTCCGCAGCGCCGCCGCGAGCGACACGAGCGTGTTCGTGCGGTTCAGCCCCGTCGAGAGCGTCATGCTCGACGTCGCCGCCGACGCGAACCTGTAGAGGGTGACCGGGTTGGCGAGGGCGTCCTCGTCGGTGAGCTTGCGGAGCATCGCGGACAGGAAGACCTGCTGGTTGCTGATCCGCGCGAGGTCGCTGCCGTCGTCGACGCCGTGGCGGGTGCGGAGGAACGCGAGCGCCTCGTCGCCCTGCAGCGGGACCTCGCCCGCGGGCAGGTTGAGGAACGAACCGTCCGAGATCGGCTTCGCGAGGCACACCGTCACGCCGCCGAGCGCGTTGCTCATCGAGATCACGCCGTCGAAGGTGATCAGGCCCGCGTACGGGATCGTCATACCGGTCAGGTTCTCCACGGTCCGCACCACGCACGCGACGCCGCCGTTCGGGCCGCCCTGCGCGAGCGCGGTGTTGAACATGGCCTTCGACTGGGCCGGTGTCACCGCGCCCGTGTCGGGGTCGGTGCACGACGGGATCGGGACCATCGTGTCGCGCGGGAACGACACCGCCGTCACCTGGGAGTGGTCCTCGCTGATGTGCACGAGCATCGTGACGTCGTTGCGGGCACCCTCGGTGTCCTCGGGTTCGGCGTCCTGCCCGATCCGGGTGTCCGAGCCGATGAGCAGGATGTTCGCGCCGCCCTGGATGGCGTTGATGTCCTGCCGCTCGGCGCGCGCCTCGTCGCCCGGGCCGAGCTGGATCGTCGCGATGTTGTCGCGCAGGTCGTTCGCGGCGATCGCCGCGACGCTGCCGACACTGACGAGGGCGACGACCGCCGCGGTGCCGACGAACCCGAGCAGGGTCGACAGCGGCCGGCTGCGCCGCAGCCGCCCGTGCCGCACCACGCCGTTCGACGCGCTGCGGTGCGGTCCCTGTCCGGTTCCGGTCACCGTGTCCCCCTGTCCTGGTCCGTCCGACGCTACCGCAGCGGTCCGCGCGGCTCTGCCCCCAGCGTGGGGCGCGCTGGCCGGGTGGTGGCGGGCCGTCGGCCGTCCGGGGTCGAGGGTCGGGGGTCGACGCGACCGGCGTCGGACGGGAGGCGCGTGGCGGCGCCGCCCCGCGCCTCCCGTCCGTCCGCCGGTCACGTCCCCGGTCGCCGGTGCGTCAGGGTCTGCCGGCCTGCGCCGCGATGCGGGCCACCGTCTCGCGGTCCAGCACGAAGGCGAGCGGGTCGCCGTCCGGACGCGGCACGCGCACCGGCGTCGACCAGACCGAGCCGTCCGTCGCGACGTCGACGACGAGCGCTCCGGACGCGACGTGGGCGGACTCCTCGTCGTACGGTCCGACGACGTCGGTGTCGTTCGCGACACCGGGCGCGACGAGCACGGGGATCCCGGCCAGCGACCCGACGGCGTGGTGGTGCTGGTGCCCGCCGAGCACGACCCGGACGTCCGACCCGTCGAGGAGCGCGGCGAGGTCCTCGGGGTGCTGCAGGCGCAGCGCCTCGTGCAGGAGCGTCGGCGAGGGCACCGGCGGGTGGTGGAGGACGACGACGGTGCCGTGCGGCACGGGCTCGCTCGTGAGCGCGGCCCGCAGCCGTTCCGCCGCGGTCTCGCTGACCTCGCCGTAGCCGGCACCCGGCACGCTCGTGTCCACCGTGACGATGCGGAACCCACCGACGGTCGACTGCCCCGAGACCGGCACGCTCGGCGGCAGGTACTCCATCGTGTGCGCGAGCGGTCGACCGCCCTCGCCGAGCACGTGCCCGTTCGCGAGCACCTGGCGGAAGCCCTCGCGCAGGTCGTGGTTGCCGGGCACCGCGACGAAGGCGGCGCCGTGCCGTTCCGCCCAGACGCCGACGCGCTCCCGCAGAGCGCGGTAGGACGCGGCGCTGCCGTCCTCGGACACGTCGCCCGAGATGACGACCAGACCGATCCCGGGGACGCCGTCGACGTGGGCGAGGACCGCCTCGAGCGCTGCCGTGGTGTCCACCGAGCCCTGGTGCAGGGCGCCGTCACCGGTCAGGTGCGTGTCGGACAGGTGGAGGATGCGGAGGGTCCCGGCTGCTGGCGGCTGCATGGGCCACACGGTAGCGGCGCCGGTCGTCGACGGTCTGGACGGCGGGTTAGCGTTGCCTGGTGACCGACGCCCCGATCGACCTGCGCTCCGACACCGTCACCCGTCCGACCCCCGCGATGCGCCGGGCGATGGCCGAGGCCGAGGTCGGAGACGACGTCTTCGGCGAGGACCCGGAGACGAACGCCCTCGAGCGCGAGGTCGCCGACCTGCTCGAGCACGAGGCCGGGCTCTTCACACCGACGGGCTCGATGGCCAACCAGCTCGGGCTGCGGCTGCACGTGGCGCCGGGCGAGGAGCTGCTGGCGGACGTGCGCGCCCACGTGGTCCGTGCTGAGCTCGGTGCGGCGGCGGTCTTCTCCGGCATCACGACGCGGACCTGGTCCTCCGAGCGCGGTCGGCTCGTCGCGGCGGCGGTCGCGGAGATCGCCGAGCCGGACGCCGGCGCCTACAGCGTCTCGACGACGGCGATCGCGGTCGAGAACACCCACAACTTCGGCGGCGGGACGGTCCAGCCGGTGGACGAGGTCCGTGCGGTCCAGGCGTACGCGCGCGAGCACGGCATCGCGCTGCACCTCGACGGCGCCCGGCTCTGGAACGCCCACGTCGCGTCGGGGGTCGCGCTCCGCGAGCTCGCGAGCGGGTTCGACACCGTGTCCGTCTGCCTGTCGAAGGGTCTCGGCGCACCCGTCGGGTCGGTGCTCGTCGGCTCCCGGGAGCACGTCGCGGCAGCCCGGATCTGGCGGAAGCGGTACGGCGGGGGCATGCGGCAGACGGGCTTCCTCGCGGCGGCCGGCCGGTACGCGCTGCAGCACCACGTCGAACGGCTCGCCGACGACCACGCGAACGCCCGGGTGCTCGCCGCGGCGCTCGACGTCGACCCCGCGACGGTGGACACGAACATCGTCTTCGCCGACGTGTCGGACCCAGCGGCGTTCGTCGCCGCGGCCGCGGAGTGGGGCGTCCGGGTGATGCAGCTCGGGCCGCGGAGCGTCCGGCTCGTGACGCACCTCGACGTCAGCGCCGAGGACGCGGCCCGGGCCGCCGAGGTGCTGGCGGCGATCCCGCGCTGACCGGCGCTCGGCGCGCGCGGTCGGCGCGCGCGGTCGGCGCGCGCGGTCGGCGCGCGCGGTCGGCGCGCGCGGTCGGCGCGCGCGGTCGGCGCGCGCGGTCGGCGCGCGCGGTCGGCGCGCGCGGTCGTGCGGCGTCGCTCGTGTTGCGTCGAACCACGATCCCGACGTCGAACCAGCGGTACCGCGTGGTTCGACGTCGGGATCGTGGTTCGATCCGCGGACCGGCCCGGCGACGGCGACGGCGTCGGCGAGCACGCGGGCGCGCGGGCCTGGCGCCGTGGTGGTCAGGCGGTGACGACCGGTCGGGGCGCCGGCAGCGGGAAGGCCATCGGGTCGGCGTGCACCGCGTCGAGCGCCCGGGCGACGGCACCCAGCACGACGACGTCGCCGCCGAGGCGCGAGGCCACCACCTCGGGCGTCGGGTCGTAGTCCCACGCGGCCAGGTGCTCGCGGGCACGGTCGATCACCGGACCGGCCGCGTCGGCGATCGCCCCGGCGACCACGACCCGGTCGATGTCGAGCAGGCTCGCCAGCAGCACGCAGACGCGCGCGAGCCGGTCGCCCAGACCATCGACGACCTCGAGCGCGACGGGGTCCTGCAGCGCGGCGGCCGCGAAGACCTCGGCGGCGCCCGGTTCCTCGTCGCCCCCGAGCAGGGACCCGGCACCGACCCGGCCCTCGGCCCGTGCCGCGCTGACGAGGGTGCGAGCGGTGCGGCCGATGCCGTCGGACGAGGCGACCCCGTCGACCAGGTCGAGCACCCGGAGCTCCCCTGCCCCACCGCGGGCACCGCGGAGCAGGGCGCCGTCCACGACCAGCCCGGCACCGAACCGCTCGCCGGACAGGAGCGCGGCGAAGGACGCGTCGCCGGACGACGGGCGCTCGGCGAGGGCGGCGGCGTTCGCGTCGTTCTCCACCACGACGACTCCGTGGGACACGATGCCCGCGAAGCCGGGGTTCATGCTGTTCCAGAACCCGCCGTCGTCGGGTGAGGCCCCGGTCGCGTCGACGGGGGCCGGGATGCCCACCACGGTGACGAGCACGCGCGACGGGTCCACGGCGGCCGCGGCGAGCGCCGCCGCGACGGTCTCCTCGGTCACGCGCAGGCGGACGGGCACCTCGAGCCCGGACTCGCCGAGGCTTCCCTCCGTGCGGGTGAGCACGACGCCGCGGAGGTCGGCGACGAGCACCGTGACCCGGTGCTGCCCCGCGTCGACGCCGACGACGACCCCCGCGCCGGCGTCGAGCTCGTAGCGCCGTGCGGGTCGGCCCTTCCGGTACTCCCCCGCGGCGCGCGCGTCGTCGAGGTCGCGCAGCCAACCGAGCCGGACGAGCTCGGAGCACGCCGCGAGCACGGTCGACCGTGTCAGTCCGGTGGCGTCGATGGCCTCCGACGCGGTGAACGCCCCGGTGGCGAACGCCCAGGCCAGGACCGCTTCGGCGCTGGTCGCGCGGGTGGTCTCACGGCGCTGGGACATGCGCCGACCCTACCGCGGGACGGGTTGCTTGCACGATTAGATTTTCTGAGTACATTTAGTCGGGCGAGCCGACATCGACGTCGGCACGCAGACCGGAACGGCAGGGAGGCCGGGTCCGGACGGACGGAGACGACGTGCAAGCACACGCCACGACCAGGAGTGCGAGCGGGGTCACCCGCCGCGGGTTCCTGCTCGGTGCGGGCGGCATCGGTGCGGGCCTGGCACTCGCCGGCTGCGCCCCGCTCGGAGGATCGAGCAGCCGCCCCGAGACGATCACCTTCTACGTGTCGAAGCCCGAGGTCATCGGGTACTTCGACGACGTCATCGCGAAGTTCCACGACAGCCAGCGGGCGATCCGGGTCGTCCGCGACTCGACGTCGAACATGTCCGCGAACTTCGTCCGGAACCGGCCGCCGGACCTCGGGTGCCTCAACTACAACTACGCGATGGTCTCGTTCGTCGAGCACGGGGCGCTCACCGACCTGTCCGACCTGCCCGAGAAGGACACGATCAACCCCGACCTCTGGCCGCTCATGCAGCAGACCGCGGACTACCCGGGGCGCACGAGCGTCCTGCCGTACTCGGTGACCGCCGCGTCGGTGATCTACGACAAGGCGCTCTTCGCGCAGCAGGGCATCGAGGTCCCGACCACGTGGAGCGCGTTCACCGACGTCTGCGAGCGCCTCGTGCGCGCCGGCATCACGCCGATGTACGGCACGTACAAGGACAACTGGACGATCGCGCAGGGCATGTTCGACTACTCGGTCGGCGGCATGCTCGACGTCCCGGCGACCTTCGCCGCCCTCGACCGCGAGGGCACCTCGGTCGGCAAGGGGTCCGCCGTCTCGTTCGAGGAGGACTTCGCCGCTCCGGTCGGACGCATGGTGGACCTGCTGCAGTGGCACCAGGCAGGTGCCGCGAGCCGCGGGTACGGCGACGGCAACCTCGCGTTCGCGCAGGGGAAGGCCGCGATGTACCTGCAGGGGCCGTGGGCACTCGGCGAGATCGCGAAGACGAACCCCGACGCCGACCTCGGGACGTTCCCGTTCCCGGCGACCGACGACGCCGCCGACAACAAGGTCCGCGTCAACGTCGACCTCGGGCTCTGGATCCCGGAGGCCTCCCGGAAGCAGGAGGCGGCGCGCGAGTTCCTGTCGTTCCTGATGAGCCCGGAGATCAACGACCGGTACAACGCGGACAACAACGGCTTCGGCGTCCGCAAGGACTCGCCGCCGGTGTCGAACCCCGCGCTCCGCGGCATGCAGGACTCGTACGACGACGCGCGCTTCTACCTGGGCGCCTCGCAGCTCATCCCCGCCGAGATCCCGGTGGCGAACTACCTGCAGTCCATCGCCTTCGGCGGTGCTCCCGCTCCGCAACTCCGCACCCTCGACGGCGACTGGGCGCGGCTCGCGCTCCGGTCGGCCGCGTAAGGAGACGACCTTGGCCACCACGACCACCGAATCGATCACGACGGCCCACCGGCGCCGGCGGGGCGGCGCCGCACCGCGCCTCCAGGCCGGCTCGCGCAGCAGGCGGCGGGTCGACCCGCTCTTCCTCGTGTTCCTCGTCCCCACGCTCGTGCTCTTCACGCTCGCCATCACGCTCCCCGCGGCGATGGGCATCGTCCTGAGCTTCACGAACTCCGTCGGCTTCGGCGAGTTCCGGTTCACCGGGCTGACGAACTACGTCGCCGTGTTCTCCGACCCCGCGATCCTGCAGGCGTACCTGTTCACCATCGGGTTCTCGCTCGTCACCGTGATCGTGGTGAACGCGATCGCGTTCCTGCTCGCGATCGCGCTGACGTCGAAGATCCGCGGCAAGATCGCCCTCCGCGGCGTCTTCGTGCTGCCGATGGTGATCTCGGGCATCGTCATCGCCTACGTGTTCTCGTTCCTGTTCGCCAACTCGCTGCCGGCGTTCGCGACCGCGCTCGGCTTCGCGCCGCTCGAGCAGAGCATCCTGGCGAACCCGGACCTGGCGTGGCTCGCGATCGTCGTCGTGACCGCGTGGCAGGCGATCCCGTCGACGCTCCTCATCTACATCGCCGGTGTCCTGTCGATCCCCGGCGAGGTGTACGAGGCGGCGGCCCTCGACGGCGCCAGCGCCTGGCGGCAGCTCGTCTCCATCACCGCACCGCTGACGGCGGGCTACATCCTGATCAACCTCGTCATCGGGTTCAAGAACTTCCTGAACTCGTACGACATCATCGTCGGCCTGACCGACGGCGGCCCGGGCACCTCGACCACCAGCGTGGCGATGAGCATCTTCAAGGGCTTCAGCGGCGGCGACTACGCGTACCAGATGGCGAACGCGACGATCTTCTTCGTGATCGCCGTGGTCATCGCCGTGATCCAGCTGCGGGCCACCCGCGGGAAGGCAGCGCTCTGATGTCCCTGCAAGCACCCCTCCGCCCCGGCACGACCGCCACCGGGTCCGTCCGGTCCGTGGACGCCGACCGCACCGCAGGACGGCGCGGCGAACGGTCCAACTGGCCGGTCACGATCCTCCTGGTCCTGTGCACCCTGTCCGTCCTCGTGCCGCTCTACGTCACCGTCACGATGGCGTTCAAGACGACCTCGCAGGCCGTGGACGGCAACGCGTTCTCGCTGCCCGCGCCGTTCAGCGTCGACGGCTTCGTGCAGGCGTGGCAGCTCACCGACTTCCCCCGGGCGTTCGGGGTCTCGGTGCTCGTCGCCGCGATCACCGTCGTCGGCACGATCCTGCTCGCGTCGTTCACGGCGTACGCGATCGCCCGGAACTGGGACCGCCGGTTGTTCCGCTGGTCGTTCTTCTACCTGCTCGCGGCGATGTTCCTGCCGTTCCCCGTCCTCGCGCTCTCCCAGGTGAAGCTCACCGGCCTGGCCGGGCTCGACAACCCGTTCGGCGTCGCGATCCTGCACGTCATGTTCCAGCTGTCCTTCAGCGTGCTGCTCTTCACCGCGTTCCTGCGGTCGATCCCGGCGGAGCTGGAGGAGAGTGCCCGCATCGACGGTGCGAGCACGGGGCAGGTCTTCTGGCGGCTGGTCTTCCCGCTCCTCGCACCGATGAGCGCCACCGTCGGCATCTTCGCGTTCCTCGCGTCCTGGAACGACTTCGTGATGCCGTCGCTGATCACCTCCGACCCGGCGCTGCAGACCCTGCCGGTGCTGCAGCAGATGTTCCAGACGCAGTTCAGCAACAACTACAACGTGTCCTTCGCCTCGTACCTCATGGCGATGGCACCGGCGATCATCGTCTACCTGGTCACCCAGCGATGGGTGATGGCCGGTGTGACCCAGGGCGCGATCAAGTGACGACCGCGAACCCGACCACCACGAACAACGAGAGGCCCGTCGTGACCGACACCGCCGTCCAGCCCGCAGCGACCACCACCGACGAGACCTGGTGGCGGCAGGCGAGCGTCTACCAGATCTACCCCCGCTCCTTCGCGGACGCGAACGGCGACGGCATCGGCGACCTGCCCGGCGTGACCGCACGGGTCCCCTACCTGGCGTCGCTCGGCATCGAGGCGGTCTGGCTCAGCCCCTTCTACCCGTCCGCCCTCGCCGACGGCGGCTACGACGTCGACGACTACCGCGACGTCGACCCCCGACTCGGCACGCTCGACGACTTCGACGAGATGGTGGCCGCGCTGCACGGCGCGGGCATCCGGGTGATCGTGGACGTCGTGCCGAACCACACGAGCGACCGGCACGCGTGGTTCCGCGAGGCACTGGCCGCCCCGAAGGGCAGCCCCGCCCGGGACCGCTACGTCTTCCGCGACGGCACCGGCGCGTCCGGCGAGCAGCCGCCCGCCGACTGGGTGTCGATCTTCGGTGGTCCGGCCTGGACCGCGGTCGGCGACGGCCAGTGGTACCTGCACAACTTCGCGACGGAGCAGCCCGACCTGAACTGGGCGAACCGCGAGGTCCGCGACGACTTCCTGCACACGCTGCGCTTCTGGTCGGACCGTGGGGTCGACGGCTTCCGCATCGACGTCGCACACGGGCTGGCGAAGGACCTGCCGGACGGGCCCCTGCCGAGCTGGGCCGAGGTGCTCGCGAGCCCGAAGGACGGCGACCACATCCTGTGGGACCGCGACGACGTGCACGAGATCTACGCCGAGTGGCGGAAGGTCTTCGACGAGTACACCCCTGCCCGCACCGCCGTGGCGGAGGCGTGGGTCGCGGCCGACCGGCGCGCCCGCTACGCGAGTGCCGAGGGACTGGGTCAGGCGTTCAACTTCGACCTGCTCGAGGCCGACTTCGACGCGCAGCAGTTCCGGACGATCATCGAGTTCAACCTCGGCCTCGCCGAGCAGTCCGGGTCGTCGACCACGTGGGTGTTCTCGAACCACGACGTCGTCCGGCACGCCACCCGCTACGCCCTGCCGGCCCGCGACGGCTCCGAGCAGAAGCAGGGTGCCGCGTGGCTGCTCGCCGGCGGGTCCCGGGACGACCTCGACCGGGCACGCGGTCTCCGTCGTGCGCAGGCGGCGACGCTGCTCGAACTGGCACTCCCCGGCTCGGCGTACCTCTACCAGGGCGAGGAGCTCGGGCTGCACGAGGTCGGCGACCTGGACGACGCCGACCGTCAGGACCCCGCGTTCTTCCGGAACCCGGGCGTCGACGTCGGTCGGGACGGTTGCCGTGTCCCGATCCCGTGGACCCGCTCGGGTTCGTCGTTCGGGTTCGGGTTCGGCGGGTCGCACCTGCCGCAGCCGGCCTGGTTCGCGGACTCCTCCGTCGAGGCGGAGGACGCCGACCCGGACTCGACGCTCCACCTGTACCGGACGGCGCTCGGGCTCCGCGGCCAGCTGCAGTCGGAGGAGCACCTCGAGTGGCTCGAGACCGGCCGCGACGACGTGCTCGCGTTCCGCCGGCCGAACGGCTGGACGAGCGTGACGGTGTTCGGCGACGAGCCGTACGCACTCCCTGCCGGCGAGCTCCTGCTCGCCTCCGCGCCGGTGGCAGACGGCGCACTGTCGGGTGTGGGGACCGCCTGGTTGCGTTCCTGACGGGACGGGTCGCGACCAGGCGGCGGACGGGAGGCGCGGTGCGGGCAGGCACCGCGCCTCCCGTCCGTCACGGTGCCGGTCCGTTCTCGCGGCATGCGTCGGTAGGGTCTGCCCCATGAGTGGCGCCAGCATCAGCGTGCGGGACTTCGTGATGCGCTTCGGCGACCGCGACGTCGTCGACGGCCTGTCCTTCGACGTGGCACCGGGCGAGACGTTCGGCCTCCTCGGCAGCAACGGTTCGGGGAAGACGACCACGATCCGCGCCCTGCTCGGCATCACGACCCCCACCGCCGGGTCGCTGACGATCGACGGGGCGCCCTACCGTCCGGCGACCGGTGGCATCGGCTACCTGCCCGAGGAACGCGGCCTGTACCGCAAGGAGTCCGTCATCGACGTGATGACGTACTTCGGGATGCTCCGCGGGCTCCGTCGGCCCGAAGCCGTCCGGTGGAGCACCGAGTACCTCGAACGGATCGGGCTCGCCGACCGCGCGAAGCTCCGGGTCGACAAGCTCTCCGGCGGACAGCAGCAGAAGGTCCAGCTCGGCATCACGATCATGGACCGCCCACGACTGCTCATCCTCGACGAGCCCACGAAGGGCCTCGACCCGGTGAACCGTCGGCTCCTGCTCGACCTGGTCGACGAACGGAAGGCCGACGGCGCGACCGTCGTCCTCGTCACCCACCACATGGACGAGGTCGAGCGGCTCTGCGACCGGATCCTCCTGCTCCGGGACGGCCGCGCGGCGGCGTACGGCACCATCCCGGACGTGCAGGACGCCTTCGGCGGGGCCGTCGCACGGGTCGTGCTCGACGGCAGCGTCCCCCCGTCGGACCGCTACCGGCTCGCCCGGCACGAGGGCCACGTCGCCCACCTCGTGCCGAGCGCGGCCGCCGCGGCGGACGGGTCGGACATCCTGGCGTCGCTCGTGGCCGCCGGCGTCCACGTGACCGGCTTCGAGATGCGACGGATCCCGCTCGACGAGATCTTCGTGCAGGTCTACGGGCACGACGCCGGTGCCGACGACGGGTCGGCGGTGGGTCGTGCCCTCGCCGGCACCGTCGCACGTGGTGGGAGCGCCGCGTGAGCCGGCTCGGGACGGTCGTCCGCTTCGAGTTCGTCCGGGCGATCAAGAAGCCCGCGTTCTGGATCGGCACCCTGGCCCTGCCGATCGTGGTCATCCTGGTCTCGGTGCTCGTCGGCGTCGGGCAGGCCGCCGGGTCGGACTCGGTCTCGTCGAGCAGCTCGGCGACGAAGACGCCCTTCCACTACGTCGACCACTCCGGGCTGGTCTCCGCCTCGGTCGCCGCGCAGTGGGGCGGCTCGCCGTCGCGGGACGCAGCAGCCGACCGCGCCGCGGTCCGCGCGGGCACCCTCGAGGCGTTCGTGGAGTACCCGGCGAAGCCCTCGACCCAGACGATCCGGATCGACGCCGCCGACCGGGGGCTCTTCGAGAACGGCGGGTACTCCTCGCTCGCCGAACGGGTGCTCGAACGCAGCGTCGCGGCCGCGGTCGACGACGACGAGGCGGTCGCGCTCCTCCGGTCACCGCCGGCGACCGAGCTCACGGCGTACGCGGACGGACGCGTCGCTCCGGGCTGGTTGTCGATCGTGCCGCCCCTCCTCTACGTCGCCGCCTTCTTCGGCATCGTGATCCTGCTCGCCACCCGCATGGTGACGGTGGTGGTCGAGGAGAAGGAGAACCGGATCTCGGAGATGATCCTGACGACCGTGACGGCCGGGGACCTCATCCGCGGCAAGGTGGTCGCGATGCTGCTCGTCGGGCTCGTGCAGGTCGGCGTGGTCCTCGTCCCCGGGCTCGTCGTCGCCCTCGCGGCGCTGCCACTGGTCGCCTCGCGCCTCGGCGGCCTCGCGCTCGACCCCTGGCGCATGGTCGTCGGGGCGCTCCTGCTCGTCGGCGGGGTCCTGCTCGCCTGCGGGCTGTTCGTGGCGGTCGGCGCGGCCGTGCCCTCCATCAAGGACGCCTCGACGCTGCAGTCCGCCGCGATCTTCGCCCTGATCATCCCGCTCTACGCGGCGTTCTTCGTGATGACGACCCCCTCGTCGCCGGTGGCCGCGTTCTTCACCTGGTTCCCGACCTTCACCCCGATCACGGCGATGGTGCGGAACGCCGTCGGCACCCTGAGCGTCGTGGAGTCCGTCGCCTGCATCGTCGAGGTGTTCGCGGCGGCGGCGGTCCTGCTCTGGTTCGCGGAGTACCTGTTCCGGCACTCCGTCGCCCAGTACGGCTCGAAGGTCACGCTGCGGCAGATCGCCGGGTGGCGTCGCGGACGGCCCGGCACGCACTGACCGCGGTCGGTGACGGGCGGTCCGGCCGTCAGATGCTGACGAGTGCCGAGTCGAGGTCCCAGGCCACCGGCTCCGGCGCACGCCAGCCCTGGCGCAGCGTCCGGACGGCGCGGTCGAACTCGACCATGACGTCGAGGTACGGCCGGACGAGCATCTGCACCTGCAGCCCCTCGTAGACCGCGAGCAACTGCGTCGCGGCCTGGTGTGCCGGGATCCCGATGTGCTCGGCGCCGGTGGTGACGTCCCGCTCGAGCCCGGCGGTGAGCTGCTCGACGTACTCCTCGAAGCGCTTCCGGAAGAACTCCGCAAAGTCCCGCTCCGACGCCGCGATCGGTACGACGCCGGTGAGGAGCTGCACGAGCCCCGGGTCGGCGACGTCCTCGGCGAGGGTCAGGCGTACGTGGTCGACGGTGCACGCCGGCACGGTCGACCGACGGGTCCCCCGCAGCTGGGTCCAGCGGTCGTACGTCACGAGCAGCAGGGAGTCCCAGGCCGGGAAGACCCGCTCGACGACCTCGGTGGTGAGTCCGCTGGTCTCGGCGACGACGCTCGCGTCGACGTGGTGGAACGGGTGCAGGCGGTAGGCGCGGATCGCACCACGGACGATGCGTTCGGCAAGGAACGCCTCGTCGTCGACCGTCCCGTCGTGCGCATCTGCCATCCGCACATTCCACAGGATGTGCGGTCCGGTGTCTCCACCCCGTGTGGGGGGCACGACGGATCCCGGTGGGTTCAGCCCACCGTGACCGGCACCGCCGACGGCTTCCGGCGCTGCGCCGCCCAGACGAAGAACCCGACCAGGGTGAACGCGCCGTAGACGACGTACATCAGGCCGGACGCGTAGTACCCGGCGGAGAACAGGAGCGGCACGCCGACCAGGTCGACCGCGACCCAGATCAACCAGAACTCGACCCAGCCCTTGGCCATGCCGTAGGTCGCCAGCACCGAGCCGACGAAGATCCAGGCGTCGCTCCACACCGGTTCGTACGATCCGAGGGCCCGGAAGAGCGGGGTCAGGAGGGCGGTGCCGCCGACCAGCGCCACGACCAGCAGCGCGCGGGTCGGCCAGGAGGCCCACCGCGGCTCGACCACGGTCGTCAGGTCGTCCGCGCGGTGCGTCCACCGGTACCAGCCGTAGACGCTCACGACGATGAACATGACCTGTCGGCCCGCCTGGCCGAGCAGGTTGACCGGGTTCGGGGTGTCGAACAGGGCACCCATGAAGACGGTGAACAGCAGGGCGTTGCCGAGGATCCCGACCGGCCACGCCCACACCCGACGGCGCATCCCGCCGAGGGCGCTGAGCAACCCGAAGACGTTGCCGATCACCTCACGCCAGAGCACGGTCTGGTCGCCGATGACGAGCTGCGCGTCGAACAGCCACCGCACGATGCCCATCAACCCTCCTCGTTCCCGGACGCTGCAACGCCGGCACCCCCGTCGGCATTCCGCGGAGCCCACGACCACCGGTGCCGCACCGGTCTAGGCTCGGGGGTCGTGGCGGACGAGGTCGTGGCGGGCGGGGTGCAGCGGGCGCGCGGGCTCCTCGACGCGGCGGCGGACCGGTTGCGTGCAGCCGCGGTCCGTGACGAGGCGCTCGGCGAGTACGTCGAACCGCGGGCCGTGCTCGGGATCCGACGCGAGCCGACGATCCGGTCGCTCGGTCGGGTCTGGCGCGTCGGGGCCCTGCTCCTCGGGTCCTCGGCGGAGACGACCGGGCGGGTCTGGGCGACCGGACGCATCACCCGCGTCACCGACCCCGGCCGGCAGCAGTTCGTCTCGGTGTCCGCCGAGGTCCGCCGCGCCTACCGGGCAGCCGCGGCGAAGGGGCACTTCCCCGACGGTGACACCGTGAACCACGGCGCGGTACCGATCCCGCTCGACGACTCGCTCGCCGGCGCGGACGGCGTCCTCGCGGTCGTGGACGGCCAGCCGGTGGTCCGGTGGTCCCCCACCGCCGGGGCCACGGTGCCGCTCGAGGACTACCTCCGCGACCGGGTCGCACTGCTCGTCGACCCCCCGCGGGGCGCGACGGACTGAGGCCCCGCCCCGAGGCGCCACGGGCACGTGCCCCACCTCGGAACGCGCCCGGATCAGCCGGCGACCCGGTCCGTCACCGCCGCCCGAACCATCGCGTCCTGCCCGGCGCCGAGCGCGCCGCGGCTGACCGACCACAGCGCCGACTCGACCAGCCGGGCGGTGCACCAGGCGGCGATGCGCTCCGTCGACTCCCCCGTCACGTCGGCGAGCAGCGCGACCCGGTCGCGGACCGTCCGCACCGGGTCGGCGGCGCCGAACGGGTCGTCGACCTGCACCAGCAGCGGACAGAGGTCGTAGGCGGGGTCCCCCACCATCGGCTTCGGGTCGATGAGGAGCCACGGCGCGCGGTCCGACGCGAGCACGTTCCCGGGGTTCGCGTCACCGTGCACGACGACGGAGCGCGACGCCCCGCCCGGCAGGGTCCGGAGCAGTTCGGCGCCGCGACGGACGACCCCGGGGTCGAACGGCGGCGCGAGGGTCCGCATGCGCTCCTCCAGCAGCTCCGCCCACCCGGCGGCGACGTCCGCCACGCGCTCGAAGGGGTCGGCGGCGGGCACCCCGGTGGCCCACGCCCCGGCGAGCAGGTCCGCGGCGGTGCGGAGCCGGTCCGACGCGTGCAGGTCGACGCGGTCGGACATGCGCGTGCCCGGGCGGCACCGTTCGAGCAGGAGCACGAAGGGGTCGTCGGGGTCGACGGCGAGGAGCCGTACCGCGCCCGCGCCGTCCCACCACGCCAGGGCGGCAGCCTCGTGCTCGGCCTCGCGGTGCGGGAAGGACAGCTTGAGCACGGCCTCGCCACCGTCAGAGGTCGTCACGGGGAGCACGTGCGAGACGCTGCCGCCGCCGAACGGTGCGCCGGTGCGCAGGTCCCAGCGGTCGACCGCGCGCCGGAGCAGCCGCGGGACGGACGCGCGCCAGTCCTCCTCGGTCGGCCACATGCGGTGAGCGTAGCGACCCCGGACGACCGTCCACCGGGGCACACCCACCGTGAGCCCGACGTCACACGTCGCCGGTAGCGTCCGGGCATGGCACCCGAGCGTCGCAGCACCGTCCGCCGACGACTCGTCCTCCCGGGGCAGTACGGCCCGCTGTTCGACGACGGCGGCCCCGCCCTCGTCGTCGAGGCGCGCGAGTTCTTCACCGCCCGACCGATGCACCGCGCCAAGGCGCACCTCTGGCTGAGCGCTCTGCGGCACCACGTCCGAGCGCTCGGCGACCGGGCCGAGCACGTGCAGGTCGAGACGCTGCAGGAGGCCATCGCCGGGCGCGACGACCTCGAGGTCGTCGACCCGCCCTCCCGGACCCTCCGCGCCCAGGTCCGCCACTGGGGACGGGGCACCGAGATCCTGCCGAGCCGCGGGTTCGTCACCGACGAGGCCGAGTTCGCCGAGTGGGCGGCGCAGGGCACCGGGCGCTTCCGGATGGAGGCCCACTACGAGCGGGTGCGCCGCCGCGAGGGCTGGCTCATGCACGGGGACGCGCCGATCGGCGGGCGGTTCAGCCTCGACGACCAGAACCGGGAACCGCCGCCGAGGGGGGCGACGACGCTCGGCTTGCCGGACCCCTGGTGGCCGACGGAGGACGACGTCGACGCCGAGGTCCGCCGCGACCTCGACCGCTGGGAGCGCGACGGCCTCGCCCGGTTCGTCGGGCGCGACGACACCCGCCGCTTCGCCGTCACCGCGGACGAGGCCCGGCAGGCCCTCGACGACTTCGTCCAGGTACGCCTGGGCGACTTCGGCCCGTTCGAGGACGCCACGCTCACGAACGACTGGACGATGGCGCACTCGTTGCTCAGCGTCCCGATGAACCTCGGCGTGCTCGACCCGTTCGAGGTCGTCGAGGCCGCGCTCGCGGCGCACCGCGACCAGGACGCACCGCTCGCCAGCGTCGAGGGCTTCGTCCGCCAGGTCGCCGGGTGGCGCGACTACGTCTGGCACCTCTACTGGTGGTTCGGCGACGACTACGGCGCCTCGGAGAACGCCCTCGGGGCGCACGAGCCCCTCCCCGACTGGTGGCAGCAGCTCGACGCGTCCGAGATCGACGCGGTCTGCCTGTCCGCCGCGGTGGAGGGTCTGCACGACCACGGCTGGCTGCACCACATCCAGCGGCTCATGGTGCTCGGCAACTGGGCGCTGCAGCGCGGGTACGACCCGGTGCACCTCACCGAGTGGTTCACGGACGTCTTCGTCGACGGCACCGACTGGGTGATGCCGGCGAACATCATCGGGATGTCCCAGCACGCCGACGGCGGCATGGTCGCCACGAAGCCCTACGCGTCGGGTGGTCGGTACATCGACCGGATGTCGGACCACTGCGGCGGCTGTCGGTACGACCCGACGAAGCGGCTGGGCGAGGACGCCTGCCCGTTCACGGCCGGCTACTGGGCGTTCCTGTCCCGTGCCGAGCCGGCGCTGCAGGACAACACCCGCATGCTGCGGCCGTTGCAGCAGATGCGGCGGCTGGCGGACCTCGACGAGGTGGTGGCGCAGGAGGCACGACGCGGCACGCCCTGACCGGCCGTGCGCGAACGCGGACCGTCAGTGCCCGTCGAGCGCGTGGCAGCCGCCGTCGGCCACCCAGCCGGCGGTGTGCACCTCTGCCCTGCCGGCGGGCGGCACCCGTCCGACGAGGCACCCGGCCGTCGCGACCTGCGCCTCGAACACGACGGTGCCGTCCGCCGGGTACGTCACGATCCACGGGTCGGGTGCGCCCGCGTCGTCGAGGACCCCTTCGACCGCGTCCTGCGCGACCGGTCGCTGCAGCTCCGCCAGGTCGCGGTCGACCTGCGCCCGCGCGGCGTCGAGCGACGCCTGCGACCCCGCTGCGACGTCGCCGCGCTCGTGGTGGCGTTCGTTCAGCGAGTACTGCGGCGGCGCATCCCCACCGGCGTCGGTGGTCGGCCCGCTCGTCGGTGTCGCCGCGGCGGACGTCGGCGCGGTCGCCGTGACGTCCGGCAGCGCGGCGGGTCGCACGGCGCAGCCGGCGAGCAGCGCCAGCCCGATCGCGGCGACGACGACGGACGCGAACCCCCGGAGATCCCCCACGGCGACAGCATGGCAGGAGGACGACGGCCGACGACGAACCGTCACCGAACCGTGACGGAACCCGGGCGGGACGTGCGATGCCACGGACGCGACCACGGGACGGAAGGGAGGCGCGTGGCGGCGCCGCCACGCGCCTCCCGTCCGTCGCCCGGTCGCCACCAGGCCGCCGCTGCGCAGGGACGTCGGGTCTCGGCCGCCCACCCGGCGGTCCCGGCTCCACCGACCGAGGGAGGCGCCCGTCCGGGACGCACCGGTAGGGTCGGCTCGTGGCCAGCAACGACGCATCCGACGACCGCTACGACCTGCGCGAGTTCGCGCCGACGACCGACGCGCAGGGGGCGCCGACGCCGGAGACCGAGGCGTGGATGCGCGCCGTCGGCTTCGGGTTCCACGAGGCACACCCCGACGCCGAGGGGGCGGCGCGCATGGCGTCGCACTTCGTCGAGGACCAGGAGACGTTCCTCGGCGTGTACCTGCGCGACCCCTTCCCCGGCTCCGTCGACGAGACGTGGCCGGCCGGCACCTTCACGTGGTTCCGCAAGCAGCTCACCTGGGGCGCCGGCGCCTCGATCGACACGCAGGCGATCTCCGCCGTGACCGTCCGGCCGACCGAGCGCCGTCGCGGGATCCTGCGGCGGATGATGACGCACGCGCTCGAGCGCGGGGTCGCCGAGGGGTACGCCGTCGCGTCGCTCACCGCGTCCGAGGGCACCATCTACCGCCGCTTCGGGTTCGGCTGCGCGATCCGCGAGCGGGCCGTGACCGTCCGTCGCGAGCGGGCTCTGCCACTGCTCGCACCGACGACCGGGACCGTGGCGATCGTCACGCCCGAGTGGCTCGCCGAGGGCACCGGCCGTACCGTCTTCGACCGCTTCCACGCGCGCACGCCGGGCTCCATGGTCCGCAACGCCGGCACGTGGCCCGTCGTGTTCGGGCTCCGCGACGGCGAGGACAAGCCCGCCAAGGACGTCCGTGCCGCGGTGCACCGCCCGGACGACTCCGACGAGGTCGACGGGTACGTCACCTGGCGCATGAAGGAGGGCCGGGGCGGTTCCGACACCGTGCTCGAGGTGGTCGACCTGGTCTACGCGACCGATGCCGCCTACATGTCGCTGTGGGAGTTCCTGCTGTCGATCGACCTCAACGACGTCGTCCGGTACACCCGCTCGCGGCTCGACGACCCGATCGTCGCGGCCCTCGCCGACAACCGGGCGTACGACGTCGAGCACGAGGAGGACCACGTCTGGCTGCGGGTGCTCGACGTGCCGGCGGTGCTGGCCTCGCGTCCGTACGCGGTCGACGGCTCGATCGTGCTCGCGGTGACCGACGCGATGGGCTTCGCCGCCGGCACCTACCGGCTCGACGTCGTCGACGGGCAGGGCACCGTGACGCGGACCGCGACGGACGACGGTGGCGAGGCCGACCTGCGACTCGACGTGGCCGACCTCGGAGCGGTGCTCATCGGGTCGGTGTCGCCCGTGACGCTCGCGGCGGTGGGACTCGTGCGGGCGGTGGACCCGGCGGCGCCGGCGCTGCTGCGCGCGATGCTGACCCCGGCGACCACGCCGCACGGGATCACGTACTTCTGATGTCCGACGGGGACCTGCGGAGCGCGATCAGCCGCGCTCGTCAGGCCGTCGCCGTCCTGGCGTCGCCGACGCTCCGGGGCGCGGTCGTCGGGGACACGGCCCTCGACGACCGCACCCGGGTCGCCGTCGCGGCGTTCGACTGGACGGGTGACGACGGACCGGACAGCGCGGTGCTCCGGCAGACCGCGGACGACCTGCAGCGGTTGCAGGAGCCGGCGGCACTCCTCGAGTTCGAGCGGATCGAGCGGATGCCCGCACCGGCCGACCGACGGCACCCGCTCTCGTTGCGGATCGTCGCCGTCGTCGCCGAGCGGCTCGGGCGCACCAGGCCCGTGTCGGAGCGCGAGCTGAACGCGGCGATCGCGATGTTCTGCACGGACGTCGCGATCGTCCGGCGCGACGCGGTCGACCTCGGCGTGCTCGAGCGGACGGACGACGGCGCCGCGTACCGCTTCGCGTTGTAGCCCGCGGCCGGTCAGGCCGGGTTCGACCCGAGCAACCGCGTCACGGCGATCATCGCGCCGCCCACCACGGCCGGGATCCCGCCACCGGGGTGCACCGATGCGCCGACCCGCCACAGCCAGGGCCGCCAGGGGTCGTTGTAGGACGGGCGGTGGAACGGCCCGCTGAGCCACGGCGGACGTGCCGCCCCGTAGAGCGCACCGTGTGGTTCCCCGCCGCCGCCGTAGTACTGCGGGTCGAGCACCACCGGCTCGTCGAGCAGGTCGGTGAGGGGCCGGTCCAGCCCCATCGCGCGCGAGACGCGGTCGACCTCGCGTCGGACGAACGGGTGCTCGGCCGTGTAACGACCACCGTCGGCGGGCGCGGTGAGCAGGATGCCGAGGGTGCTGTGCGGGTTCGGGTAGACCTCGCCGGCGCGGTACTGGTTGACGAACACCATGGTGTCCGCCGGTTCGTCGCCCGCCTCGAGGCTCCGGTGGAGCGCAGCGGGCTTCGTGGGCAGCACCACGCTGTGCGTCGCGATGTCCGTCGGCAGCTCCTCACGGAGCACGCCGTAGACCGCGACGGCGGAGCAGGAGAGGGTGCGGGGACGCAGTCGGGGAAGCGTCGGGATCCGCGACGGTGCCGTCAGCGCCGCGAGCCGGTCGGCGTCCAGGGCGCTGACGACGAGGTCGGCGGGGTGGTGCCCGACGTCGGTGGTGACGGACCCCCGTGCGATGCGGGTGACGGCCTCGCCGGTCCGCACCTCGACACCGGCCGCCTCGGCCAGCCGGGACAGCGCGAGCACGATCTCGTACACACCACCGCGCGGCACCCAGGCCCCGGTCTCCGCCATGATCGCCGGCATGCTCGCGTAGAGGGCGGGCGTGCGCGACGGCGAGACGCCCGCGTTGAGGGTGTGGATCGCGATGATCTCGCGCAGGCCGTCCGGCAGCCACGGCAGGCTGTCGAGGTACGCGCGCGTGGTGAGGCGCGATCCGTAGACGGCCAGCAGCCTGCGGAGCGCCGGCAGGGCGGCCCGGTCGAGCGGGTCGGCGAGCAGCAGCTCGGTCACGTCGTCGGCGAGGGGTGCGTGCAGCTCGGAGAAGCGTCGCCAGGCGGGGTACCAGGGGTGGTCGGGTGACACCGGCAGCGAGGTCTCCTCGCCGTCGTGGTAGTACCGGCCGACCTCGGGCATCCGCACCAGGTCGAGCCGGCCGTCGTCGCGCGTCCGGTCGGCGGGACGTCCGTCGTCGCCGAGTCGCCGCAGCAGTTCGTCCCACACCGCGGGGAAGGTCACCAGCGACGGTCCGGTGTCGATGCGGTCCGCACCCAGGTGGATCCGGCGACTCTTGCCGCCGAGCTCGGTGGAGGCCTCGAGCAGGGTGACCCGGTGGCCCGCGTGCGCGAGCAGCGCGGCGGCGGTGAGCCCGCCGATGCCACCGCCGACCACGACGACGCGGCTCACGCGCGGCCCCCGAGGACGATCGAGACCATGAGCAGCACGCCGGCGAACGAGCCCGCGATGTACGGGAAGGCGACCGACAGCCGGTAGAGGCGGTGCCCGGTCTCCGGTGTCGGGTCGCGCAGCAGGGACACCACGAGGACGCCGGCGATCACCAGGTTGACGGCGGCCACGGGCACGCTCACCACGGCGAACGACGCCGTTGAGACGAGCCACCAGACCCCGCTCCAAACGGCGGTCCCGCGTGCACCGAGCCGCACCGCCGTGGTGGTGATGCCCGCGTCGCGGTCCTCGACGATGTCCTGCACCGCGTCGAAGGCGTGCTTCGCCACGCTCCACGCCATGAGGCCGAGGGCGGCGGGCCAGACCGGCACCACCCCGAGGGCCGCGGGCACGATCACCAGGGGCAGCGCGTAGGCCGCGTTGCTCAGCGAGTCGAGGAAGGGCCGCGCCTTGAAGCGCAGCGGCGGTGCGGAGTAGAAGACGAAGACACCCACGTAGAGCAGGATCGCGATGTTCGCGAGCGGCGGCAGCGTGAGGGCGAAGAGGACGAGGAACGGGACGTTGACGGCCGCCACGGCCCAGGCGATGAGGCGGACCTCGGACTGCCGGATCCGCGCGCCCTCGATGGAGCCCTTGCGGGGGTTGGCCGCGTCGGTGTCCTGGTCGTAGATGTCGTTGACGCCGTAGATGAGCAGGTTGAAGGGCAGGGTCAACCACAGGATGATCGGCAGTGCCCGCACGTCGAACAGCGCACCGGTGAGCCAGACCGCGACGAGACCGGACCCGATCGTGTTGATCCACAGCACCGGGCGGGAGATGTGCACGAGGCGGCGCACCGAGACACCGAGCCCCGACGGCGCGGTGGTCGGCATCCGCTCAGCACCGTCAGTCACGCGTCCGAGCGTACGCGTCGCGGGTCGACGACGGGTGACGGTGTCCGGTCCAGACTGGGTGGATGCGTCTCATGCTGCTCACCGCCGGCACCCGCGGCGACGTGGAGCCCTTCGCGGCCCTGGCGCGGCACGCCGTGTCCCGCGGTCACGAGGTGCGGCTGGCGCTGCCCGACGACGCGGTCGCGCCCGAGGGCGTCGACACCGTCGCGCTCGGTCTGAACGCGCGACGGGTCCTCTCCCCCGACGGTCGGACCCCTCGGGCGCTCGCACGTCACGTGCGCACGGAGGTACGGCCCGCGATGCGCCGCATGCTCGCCGCCGCGGTGCGCGAGACCACAGCCTTCGACCCCGACGTGGTCGTGCACCACCCGCTGATCCTCAGCGCGCCGATGGCGGCGGACGCGCTCGGCGTCCCCCGCGTGCTGGCGGAGTTCGCACCGGTGGCGACCCCGAGCGAGCGCTTCCCCGCCGCGGGCGGACCGACGGCCACGCACGACCTCGGCTCGGGCAACCGGTTCAGCTACGCCGTCCCGCGCACCGCCGCACGGGTCTTCGACGCCGACGTCGCCCGGGCCGCCGACGAGCTGCCGGGCGGTCGTCGTCCCGCTCGGCGGTCGCCGTCGCGCGCGACGCTCATGGCGGTGAGCCCCGCACTGCTGCCGCGTCCCGACGACTGGCCGGAACGGGTGCACCAGACGGGCGCCTGGTACGAGGACGTCCCGGCGACGTCCCTCGACCCCGCCGTCGCCGACTTCCTGGCCTCCGGCGACGTCGTCGTCGCCTCGCTCGGCTCGATGGCGACGGGCGACGCCGCCGCTCGCGGCCGTGCGGTCGTCACGGCAGCCCGGTTCCACGGGCTCCGGGTGCTGCTCGTCACGGGGTGGGGCGGACTCGCCCTGCCGCCGGGGTGCCACGGCGCGGACGTGCTGGCGGTGCGGTCGGCGCCGTTCGAGGCGGTGCTGCGGGGCGCGACCCTCGCGGTGCACCACGGCGGTGCCGGCACCTCGCACGCGGTCGCCCGGGCCGGTGTGCCCGCCGTCGTCGTGCCGGTCACCGCCGACCAACCGTTCTGGGCCGCCCAGCTGCACCGACAGGGGGTGGCCGCCGCGCCGGTCCCGCTGCGGCGCGTGTCGGCCTGGACCCTCGTGTCCGCGATGCACGACGCCCTGGCCCGTCGCGAGCGTGCGGCCGATGTGGGGCGGCTCATGCGGCGGGAGCACGGGGTGCGGCGGGCGGTCGACGTGCTCGAGTCTCTCTGAGCCACCCGCTCCGCCGTCACCCCGTCCCGCGAGACGCAACGGCGGCGGGTGCTCGCAGCGGGATGCCGCTGCGAGGCGTCGCCCACGTTGCGTCCCGCGGTCAGCGGTCGAACAGGCCGCCGAGGAAGTCGTTGCCCAGGCCGCTCGCCTGCTCGCCCAAGCCGCTCGCCTGCTCACCGAGGCCGCTCGCCTGTTCGCCCAGTCCGCCGAGGAACTGCTCGCCCTCGGTCGCGAAGCCCTCGACGCCGCCGCCGAGGTCGGCCGACCCGAGGTCGCCGATGCCGGACGCGATGCCCTCGAAGTCGACCCCCAGGTCCGCCGCACCCGCCAGGACCGGTGCCGCTGCAGCGCTGACGACGGCGCCGCCCGCGACCGCCACGGCGAGGCCGCCGAGTGCCATCGCGCCGGCGCCGACCGCGGCACCGCCCGCGAACGACCCCGCCCGGCCGCCGCCCGACCGACCGGAGCCGCCGAGCACGCGTCGGATGAGGCCGGGACGCGACATCTCCCCGCGGGTCATCGCCCGTGCCATCCCGCCGGACGAGTCGTCCCGCAGGTGCTCGTGCGGCGGCAGCTCCGAGTTCAGCCGGTCGCGGACCTGCTGTCGCTGCGCGGGCGTGAGGCGGGCGAACGCGTCGTGGTGGACCTGCTCGAGCTGGTCCGGGCTCGACGTCCGGAGCAGGTAGTCGTACTTCGCGAGCGCGACCTTGTCCGGGTCCGCGTGCCCGCGCTGCTCCGGTCGGCCGGGCTGCCGGGCCTGTCCGTGCTGTTGGCCGTACTGCTGCCCGGGCTGCTGCTGGCCGTACTGCTGCTGCCCGGGCTGCTGCTGTCCGTGCTGCTGCCCCGGCTGCTGCGAGCGGTCGTCACCGGTCAGCTTGTCCGCCGCCGTCCGGACGATGTCGCGCCAGTCCGTCCCGCCCGTCGGACGGTGGTGCTGGGTGCCGGCAGCGGCGTTCCCCTGTTCGCGCTGCTTCTGCATCTGCTTGTCGATGACCTTCGAGGCCATGCCGAGGATCCGGTTGAGGTTCGCCATGCCTGCAACCTTTGTGATCACACATGTGAACACTCAGCGTCGCACCCGTGCCCGAGCCGCCGAACTCCTGCGCATCCCCTGACCCCGATCGCCCGAGGCCGGGCGGCGCGCGCCACGGATCGAACCACGGAAGCGACGTCGAACCAGCCGGGGCGGGTGGTTCGACGTCGGATCCGTGGTTCGACCCCCACCGAGCACGGCGAGCGCGACGGACGCACCGAGCGCACCGAGCGCGGCAGCCCGCGCCCCCGTCGGTCAGGACAGCACGCGCTCCAGGAACGCGTTGCGGAACCGCCCGTTCGGGTCGAGGTCCCGCGCCAGCGCCGCGAAGTCGTCGAGCCGCGGGTACGCCTCCCGCAGCCGCTCGGGGCTCGCCGCCGAGACCTTCCCCCAGTGCGGTCGCGGGTCGAACGGCGCGATGGCCTCCTCGATGCGCTGCACCGCCGATGCCACGGCGTCGACCTCCCGCCGGAAGGTGAAGTGGAGACCGACCGACTGCCGGCCGCTCGAGGGCGCGAGCCACGCCGTGTCGGCCGCGACGGTGCGGACCTCGGCCGCGATGAGCAGCGGCGCGAACACCGGCTCGAGCGGACGGAGGGCATCGAGTGCCGCGACGGCGTGCGCCGCGGGGATGAGGTACTCCGCCTGGATCTCCGCGCCCGTCGACGGGGTGAAGGTCGACCGGAAGTGCGGCAGCCGCTCGGCCCACGGGCCGGGGACGCCGCCCTGCTCGGTGACGCCCGCGGTGTCGTTCTCCCCCGGGTGCACGGGGCCGTCGGCGCGGCGGGCACCGAGCGCGACGAGGTCGACGCTCGGGGCGGGTTCATCCACCCGGTGCTTCGTCCAGACCTGTCGGGCACCGCGTCCGTCGAACGCCGTGAACATCGACACCGAGTAGGCGTCGGCCATCACCGCGTCGAAGTGTGCGGACACGGCGTCCCACGGCAGGTCGAGGTGCACGGTCGTGGCGACCTGGAACGTCGGCTCGATGGCGAGCTCGACGACGGTCACGACGCCGAGCGCCCCGAGTGCCACCCGGTGCGCGTCGAGGGCGCCGTCCGCCGTGGAACCGTCCACCCACGCGGTGTCACCGGAGGCGCGGACGACCTCGAGGCCGACCACCGCCTGCGCGAGCGACGGGTTGCGCACCCCCGAGCCGTGCGTGCCGGTGGCGACCGCTCCGGCGACGGAGATGTGCGGCAGGGAGGCGAGGTTCGCGAGTGCCCAGCCACGGACCTCCAGGCCGGCTGCCACCTGGCTGTGCGTCATCCCGGCGGCGACCCGCACGACCCGACGCGTCTCGTCGATCTCGAGCAGCGGGGGCAGGCCCGCCAGGGTGACCTGGACGGCGTCGGTGTCGGCGATCTCGTTGAACGAGTGCGTCGACCCGAGCGCCGTGAGGCGCGGCGTGGCCGCGACGAGCTGCTGCAGGTCCGCCACCGAGGTGGGGCGGGCCAACGCGGAGGCACGGTACGTGACGTTCCCCGCCCAGTTGGTGCGGGTCGTCGCGGCCACGGTCACGGTCCTAGAACCCGCGGTCGAGACGGTGCCACGCCTGCTGGAGGCGGAGCTCGTCGCGGAACGCGCGGGCGGTCGTGTGCTCGTCGATGACGAGGAACTCGGTGCCGACCATGGTCGCGAGGTCCTCGACGACCTGCAGGCCGACGGCCGTCGTCATCACGGTGTGGTGGGCGGCACCGGCGGTGAGCCAGGCCTCCGCGGCGACGGGGAACGACGGACGCGGCTCCCAGACGGCACGACCGACGGGGAGCTTCGGCAGCGCCGCGGTCGGCGGGACCACGTCGACGACGTTCGCGGTGAGGCGGAAGCCGTCGCGGGTGTCGGAGAGCGCGACGACGACGGCCTCGCCCGGGTCGGCCGTGAAGACCAGGCGGACCGGGTCGTCCTTGCCGCCGATGCCGAGCGGGTGGATCTCGAGCGTCGGCTTCGTCGTGGTGAGGGTCGGCGAGACCTCGAGCATGTGCGCACCGAGGATCTTCTCCGCGCCCGGCGTGAGGTCGTACGTGTAGTCCTCCATGAGCGAGGCGCCACCGGGCAGGCCCGCGCCGGCGACGTTCATCGCGCGGACGAGGACGGCGGTCTTCCAGTCGCCCTCGGCGCCGAAGCCGTAGCCGTCGGCCATGAGCCGCTGCACCGCGAGGCCGGGCAGCTGCTTCAGCGTGCCGAGGTCCTCGAAGTTCGTGGTGAACGCGGCGCTGTCGTTCTGCGCCAGGAGCGCACGGAGGCCGAGCTCGATCGCGGCGCCGTCGCGGAGCGCCTGGTGGCGGTCGCCGCCCTCGCGCAGCGCCGGGTCGACGTCGTACTCCTGCTGGTAGGTCGTGACGAGCGCGTCGACGTCCTGCTCGCTCGCGGCGGCCACGGCCTCGGCGAGCTCGTTCACGGCCCAGGTGTTCACCTGCACGCCGAGCTCGATCTCGGCCTCGGTCTTGTCGCCCTCGGTGACGGCGACGTAGCGCATGTTGTCGCCGAACCGGGTGAGCTTGAGCTCCCGGACGGCGGCGGCACCGGCGGCGGCACGGGTCCAGTCCGCGACGCGCTGCTGCACCCGCGGGTCGGACACGTGCCCGACGGCGGTGGCGTGGCGGACGCCGAGGCGGGCCAGCACGTAGCCGAACTCACGGTCGCCGTGCGCGGCCTGGTTGAGGTTCATGAAGTCGAAGTCGATGTCCGCCCACGGCAGCGCGACGTTCGCCTGCGTGTGCAGGTGCAGCAGCGGCTTCGTGAGGGCCTGCAGCCCACCGATCCACATCTTCGCCGGGCTGAACGTGTGCATCCACGTCGTCACGCCGATGACCTTGTCGTCGGCGCTCGCCTCGATGAGCGCGCGGCGGATGCCGTCGGCGTCCTTGAGCACGGGCTTCCACACGAGCTTCACCGGCAGGGCGCCGGCGAGCGACTCGTGCACGGCGCGGCTCTGCTCCTCGACCTGGCGGAGGGTCTCCTCGCCGTACAGGCCCTGGGAGCCGGTGAGGAACCAGACCTCGTAGCTGTCGAGTGTGGCCTGGGGGTTCACCTGCGTCATCGCATGGCTCCTTCGGGGTTCTGTCCGTAGACGTTCTGGTAGCGATCGAAGAGTCGATCGATGTTCTCCGGGGCGATCGGCACGAGCTCGCCGCCCTGCTTCGCGACGTGCACGGTGCGCGCGACGTCCTCGCACATCACCGCGGCCTTCACGGCGTCCTTCGCGTCCTTGCCGATGGTGAAGACGCCGTGGTTCTGCATGAGCACCGCCCGCGAGCGGTGGCCGCTCAGGGTGTCGACGATGCCGTGGCCGATCGAGTCGTCACCGATGATCGCGAACGGGCCGACCGGGATCGGTCCGCCGAACTCGTCGGCCATCGCGGTGATGACGCACGGGATCTCCTCGGCACGGGCCGCCCACGCGGTCGCGTAGGTCGAGTGCGTGTGCACGACCCCACCGACCTCGGGCATGTTCCGGTACACGTAGGCGTGCGCGGCGGTGTCCGACGACGGGCCGTGCGCGTTGCCCCACCCCTCGGCGGGCTCGCCGTCGAGGGTGCAGACGACCTGGTTCTCCGGCGTCAGGTCGTCGCTGGACACCCCGCTCGGCTTGATGACGAACAGGTCGGTGCCGGCGACGCGCTCGGAGACGTTGCCGCCGGTCCAGATCACCAGTCCGTAGCGGACGAGCTCACCGTGCAGGGCCGCCACGCGCTCGCGCGCGCGGGCGACGGCCGCCTTCGTCTCGTCGGTGGTCGCTTCGGTCATCGGGTCGGCTCCTTCTGTTCGGCCTGGAGGCGCGGCTCGCCCCCGTCGATCGGCTCGCCCTGGTCGCCCGGCTCGGCCTGGTCGACCGGTTCAGGGTCGCCGGCCGGCTCGGCCTGGTCGCTGCTCGCGGTCGTCGGGGTGGCCGCTGCCGCCATGTCCTGCACGGGCAGGGCCGCGCGGTACCGGGCGAGGTAGTCCTGGAAGCCGCGGACGTCGCGGTCCTCGGGGTCGGCGACGTGGACGGCGTCGCCGCCGAACACGGTCTCGGCGAGGAAGTCGGCGAGCGAGCGGTCGGTGTGCTCGAGGTAGGCGGCGAGCACCGCGATGCCCCAGGCCCCGCCCTCGCCCGCGGTCTCCTCGAGCGCGACCGGCACGCGGAGCGCGGCGGCGAGCAGGCGCTGCGGGGCACCGGGCGTCCGGAAGAGTCCGCCGTGTGCGGTCATCCGGTCGACGGCGACCTGTTCGCCGTGCAGCACGTCCATGCCGATCGCGAGGGTCGCGAACGCGCCGTGCACCTCGGACCGGACGAGGTTGCCGAGGGTGAACCGGGCACCGGGGGTGCGCAGGAGCAGGGGTCGGCCGTCGACGACGCCGGTCACGGGCTCGCCGGCCAGGTAGTTGAACGACAGCAGGCCACCGGCGTCCGGGTCGGCGTCCGCCGCCTCGGCGAGGAGCGTCGCGTAGACGTCGTCGACGTCGAGCGAGGTGCCGCCGGTGCGCTCCGCGGCAGCGTCGGCGAAGCGACCGAACACGCGCGCCCAGGCCGCGATCTCGCTCGCGCCGTTGTTGCAGTGCACCATCGCGACGGCGTCGCCGGCGGGCGTGGTCACGACGTCGAGCTCCTCGTGCGGGGTGCCGAGGGCGCGTTCGAGGACGACCATCGCGAAGATGCTCGTCCCGACGCTGACGTTGCCGGTGCGGGGTGCGACCGCGTTCGTCGCGACCATGCCCGTGCCGGCGTCGCCCTCCGGCGGGCAGAACGCCACACCGGGCTGGAGTGTGCCGGTCGGGTCGAGCCAGACGGCACCCTCGGGCGTCAGCGAGCCGGCGTCCTCACCGGCGACGAGCACCTCGGGCAGGAGCGCACGGAGGTCCGGGACGCGCTCGCCGAGCAGGTCCTGCGTGGTCGCGAGCATCGCCGCGTCGTAGTCGCGCCGACCGGGCTCGCCCGGGGCGGTCTCGACGGGGCCGGACTCGATCGGGAACATCCCGCTCGCGTCGCCGACTCCGAGGACGTCACGGCCGGTGAGCATGCGGTGCACGTACCCGGCGAGCGTCGTGATGCCGGCGACCTGCGCCACGTGGGGCTCGTCGTCGAGCACGGCCTGCGCGAGGTGGGCGATCGACCAGCGCTGCGGGACGTTGAAGTCGAGGGCGGCGCTGAGGCGCTCGGCGGCCGGCCCGGTGGAGGTGTTGCGCCAGGTGCGGAACGGCACGAGGAGCTCACCGTCCTCGTCGAAGGCCAGGTAGCCGTGCATCATCGCGGACACGCCGGCGGCGCGGAAGGTCGTCGGTCGGACGCCGTACTGCCGTTCCACGTCGGCGGCCAGGTCGGCGTAGGCCGCACGGACCCCGGCCTCGACGGCGAGGAGCGGGTAGGTCCAGCGCCCGTCGAGGTACTCGTTCTCCCACTCGTGGGCGCCGCTCGCGATCGGGCGGAGGTCCTCGTCGACCAGGACGGCCTTGATGCGGGTCGAGCCGAGCTCGATGCCGAGGGTGGTGCGGCCGTGTTCGACCTGCTGTCGGCGGTCGTCGCTCATGTGTCCTCCCGAGACCTCGTCGTCCTGCGTGAGCGCTCACATCCTGGCACGTGAGCGCTCACGCCTGCAACGCGACGGCGCGGCGTGCCGTCGTTGCCGGGCGCGCGGGCCCCGGCGCGCCCCCTCGCCGCTCGCCGAGCGGGCCGTTTCTGTCACGCTCGACGCCGCCCGGCGACCGATCCCGCCCGCCCGACGCCCCGCGCGCGGCGTGTCCTGCCCGCTCGGCGGCTGCCCCGTCCCGCCCCGTCCCGCCTGGTCCCGGCCGGTCCCGGCCAGTCCCGGCCCGTTCCCGCTCGCCGAGCGGGCCACTTCGGTCACGCTCGACGCCGCCCGGCGGCCGATTCCGCCCGCCCGACGCCACGCAC
>Ga0308156_1001281_pt1 | contig 31800 bp, 15 predicted proteins | sample PhyAR2_FD_201041 | JGI IMG/M metagenome (GOLD analysis project Ga0308156, IMG submission 201041) | Phyllosphere microbial communities from UC Gill Tract Community Farm, Albany, California, United States - DLSL A.R2 | ecosystem: Host-associated > Plants > Phyllosphere > Unclassified | place: USA... | reverse complement strand
GCTGGCGGCACTTCAGGAACGTGTCACACGCATGGTGGAACGGGACAAGAATCATCCTTCCATTATCATCTGGTCGTTGGGAAATGAATCTGGAAGAGGTCCGAATACAGCCGCGATGGCTGCCTGGATCCATGATTTCGACATCACACGTCCTGTACATTACGAACCAGCTATGGGGAGCCATCAGTTGCCGGGCTATATTGACCCTTCAGATTCTCGTTATCCAAAATCCAACGATCACGCGCATCGGATTCAAAATGTAAAGGATCAGTATTATGTCGATATCGTGTCGCGGTTTTATCCGGGCATTTTCACCCCCGCGCTCTTACTAAATCAAAATAATGGCGATAATCGGCCTATTCTCTTTATTGAATATACCCATTCTATGGGCAATTCGACCGGTAACATTCGTGATTTCTGGGATATCTTTCGTACACATCCCCGTTTGATTGGTGGTTTTATCTGGGACTATAAGGATCAGGCCTTGATTCGCAAAGATTCCGTTTATGGTAAAGTGCTGGCTTATGGTGGCGATTTTGGTGAAAAGGTGCATAATGGAGCTTTTAGCCTGAATGGCATTACCGACGCTTGGGGACGTCCAAAAGCGGCGATGTACGAAAATAAGCGCATCTATCAGCCTGCAGAGGTCACTTTGGTTGATCCAGAAAAGGCCACGGTACAAGTCAAAAATAGATCAGCGGTGCTCAACCTCAACCATTATGATGCTGTCTTATTATTCCGCAGAAATGGGCTGCTGGTAAAAGAAGTGCCGATATCGGCCATGAATCTGGCCGCAGGCGATTCTGCACAGGTAAGCTTTGCCAAATATTTACCTTTCAAGCGTGCCGCAGATCAGGAATATCAGCTCGATATCCAATTCCGTCTACGCGAAGCGACTGCATGGGCTCCAGTTGGATTTGTGGTCTCTTCATCGCAAGTACGCTTGCAGGAACAATCCAATGTCCTACGACCTTTATCATACAAAGGAGGTCAATTGATCAAAACAGAAACTGCCGATAAGTATCAGATCGCAGGCAAAAACTTTCAGGTTAGCTTTGACAAATCGACTGGAAGTTTGACTGCGTTTAATTACAAGGGACAGGAAATAATCAAAGATGCCATTCGCCCAAACTTTACGCGGCCGGCTACGGACAATGACCGCCGGGGCTGGAAACCGGAGAAAAAACTAAAATACTGGTATGGCACACCAAAAGTAGTGTCGGTAAACGCGCAGGAAAAAGATCAAGGGTATGAAATACAGACACTGTATGCCCTTGCAGCTGATTCTGCACAGGTAAAAGTGATCTATACGGTGAAAAATCCAGGTATTGTGTCAGTAAACTACCAGCTGAAGGTAAAAGCTGGACTGCCTAATATCCCAAAAGTAGGACTTCAAATGGGGATCAATCCGACATTTGACGATATCCAATATTATGGCCTAGGGCCAATGGAAAACTACCCTGATCGTGCTTATGGATTTGATCTTGGTGTTTATCACATGAATATCGATCAATTTATGGAGCACTACCTTTATCCGCAGGAGAATGGAAATCGGATGGATGTACGTTGGATGCACCTCAAAAATAGAAATTCGGGTCTTTTGGTTGTCGGCAAACAGCCATTGCATATGAGTGCATGGCCTTATTCACAAAAAGCGATTGTCGAAGCAAAGCACTGGTTTAAATTGAAAAAGGAAGATAAAATTACCTTAAATGTCGATTTAAAACAGATGGGGGTCGGTGGAAATGATACTTGGACAGATGTGTCGCAACCTTTGGAAAAATATCAGATTCCAGCACAAGACTACAATTATTCCTTTTATTTGATTCCGACAGATTTGAATCAATCGATCGAGGATTTTGTAAAATCTAATTAAATAAATGAAGATTAGCAGGAAGATATCCAGTAAGTAAAGTTAAACCCTGTAGGTGTCGACTAGTTGAAATGACGTGATAAGGGAGATAAATTTAAAAGTGAAAGAAATAGGCTGTCCAACCTTTTTGGATAGCTTGTAAAGAACAAGATAAGATATGACGAGGATTAAGTTGCTATTAGGGACAAGTCTTCTTTTGGGCTGTTTGAACAGCAGTGCACAGATTAAAGGTATTCCAACGGCATTAGTTCCTTTGGATCAGCGTTCGTTTGAACAGGCAAAACCTTGGGTGTTTTGGTACTTTATGCATGCCAGTTATTCCAAGGAAGGGATTGCAGCAGATTTGAAAGCGATGGCTGAAAATAAGATCGCAGGAGCCTATCTAGCACCGATCAAGGGCAAAACCAATCCGCCGCTTTTCAATCCGCCAACAGAGTCTTTGACACCCGAATGGTGGGATATGTTTGGATACATCGTTGCCGAGGCAAAAAAATATGGATTAAAGATCGCTTTGTTACCTAATGATGGATTTGCGACCGCTGGTGGACCATGGATTAGTCCAGAAAAATCGATGCAAAAATTGGTTTATGCAGATACCGTAGTCAATAGCAAGGGCGGGCGATCACCTGGTATTCAATTGCCACAACCCCAAACGCAACAAGGCTATTACGAAGATATCGCTTTATTTGCGATGCCATTGACCCACTCGCCGCGAAAGAGCTTTACAGAGCTGGTACAGGTAACCAATAGCTATGGCGAAGATCTAAAACGATTGGCTGAAAGGGGCAACAAACAAAATTTTGCAGCAGCTGCGCCAGGATGGATTCAATATGCTTTTGAGCGGCCCTTCCCTTGCAATTCATTGAAAATTGAATGGACAGCATCCAATTACCAAGCGAATCGTCTGCAAGTTTGGGCCAGCGATGATGGCTTAAATTTTCGGAAGATTACACAATTAGAATCCCCAAGAATGGGCTGGTTGGATTGGGATAATGGTGTAACACATCTGATTCCCTACACCAAAGCGAAATATTTTCGCTTCGTATACGATCCCACAGGAAGTGAGCCCGGAGCCGAAGACCTTGATTCTGGTAAATGGAAGCCTTCCCTAAAATTGAATGGTATCAGTCTGTTTGAAGAAGCGCAGGTTCATCAGATCGAAGGCAAGACAGGTGAAATATGGCGTGTTGGCAAAAAGTCCGACCCAAGCGCTGTTGTGCCGGAAGCTATTATTGGACAGCAACAGCTTATCCGTTTGCCTAAGCCGGATCAAGCGGGTCGTGTCGACCTGACATTACCTGCAGGAAGGTGGAAAATATTACGGGTGGGACATACCTCTACTGGCCATAAAAATGAAACTGCTGGTGCAGGAAAGGGCCTAGAATGTGATAAGTTGGACGCAGCTACTGTCGCTTTTCAATTTGATCAGTGGTTTGGAGCAGCCAAAAAGCATGTAGATCCACACTTGTCTAAAGAAGTTCTCACGGTATTTCATATTGATTCTTGGGAATGTGGTAGTCAAAACTGGACCCGTAGTTTTCCGGATGAGTTTTTAAAACGCCGGGGCTATGACCTGACTAACTATCTCCCGGTTTTAGCAGGTTGTTTTGTGAATAGTGTGGAAGATTCCGAAGCCTTTTTGCAAGATTACAGACTGACCATCAGCGAACTGTTACAAGAGAATGGCTATGCGACATTACGTCGAAAAGCGGATGAATACGGTGTTGAATTTACAGCAGAAGCCACTGCTCCTGTGATGGTCGGTGATGGTTTGGCACATTTTGCTTCAACCGACCGTCCAATGGGCGAATTTTGGTTCCGAAGCCCTTCGCACGATAAACCAGCGGATATCTTGGATGCCATTTCGGGAAGCCATATTTATGGTAAGCGCGTTACCATGTCGGAGGCTTTTACCCAGATCCGTGCACAATGGGATGAACATCCGCGGCTTCTGAAAAGTCTTCAGGACCGAAATTACGCCTTGGGCATCAACAATCTGGTCTACCATGTGTATGTGCATAATCCCTGGATGGACCGTAAACCTGGTATGACCATGGACGGTATCGGAACCTATTTTCAGCGCGATCAAACGTGGTGGAAGCCTGGTAAGGAATGGGTTAATTATGCAATCCGTTCACAGCAGCTACTTCAATATGGAGTACCCGTACGAGATGTGGCTGTGTTTATTGGGGAGGAGATTCCAAGAAGGTCTGTACTCCCAAGTGCTTTGATCGATTTCTTACCCGGTATTATTGGTGAAGCCCGTGTTCATCGGACAGATTCTTTGTTGGCCAATGTCGGCCTACCCTTACAAAAAGTTGCAGGTGTGACTACAGGAGCCAATATGTATAGACCCGAAGATTGGGTCGATCCACTACGCGGCTATGCCTACGATTCCTTCAATCCCGATGCGCTTTGGAATCAGACTAGCGTACAGGACGGTAAGGTGATTTTTGCGAATCATATTGCTTATGCTTTACTTGTGATGCCTGGAGAAACAGCATTAAATCCGAATGGTAGCCAATATTCCCTTCGTACGCTAGAACGCATCAGGAGTCTTGTCAATCAAGGGGCTACGGTGCTCTTCCAAGATATTCCACAGACATGGCGGGGCAAACTGACCGATGACAAAGTACAACAGTATCGCATTTTGCTTGATGAGTTATTCACTGGGCTAGAGCCATTCACAAATACAACATTACAAACGAAGCAGATCGGCAAAGGTCGCGTACTTGTTGGAAACTATAAATCCAAAGATTTTAGTCCTCTCAATATTGCTCCCGATGTGCTGATTAACGAAGGGCACAATCCACATATTTCTTGGAACCATCGCCGTTTCGATGGTGGTGATTTGCTTTTTGTAGCCAATCAAGATAGTTTAGCGCAAAAGGCAACTTTATCTTTACGGACAAAAGAAAAATATGCCTACCGTTACGATCCTGTAAGCGACAAACTAGCGGTTTTACCGTTTAAAGTGATCAACGATAGGACCGTTATCGAACTTTCGTTTGATGCGTATCAATCTAGCTTTGTATTGACCAGCGATAAAAAAATAGATATACCGACCTATCAATACTCCGGAAAAACAGCTTTGACAGGACCCTGGTCATTTACGGCTGATGGGTTATCCGGCAAGCAAGCAATTAAACAGCAAGAGCCTCAGTTTTGGACAGCCAGTGCAGACGATGACATTAAATATCATGCTGGAGCAGGAAGTTATCAAACGACCATTCATATCCAAAAAATAGCTGAAAAGCAACGCGCTCATTTACAATTTTCGGCCATTGAATCTATGGCAGAAATCTTTGTCAATGGACAATATGCTGGGGTTGTCTGGACAAAACCTTATCAGATCGATGTAACTGATTTTATCCGGCAAGGTGATAATAAAGTACAGGTCAAGGTCTATAATATATGGGGGAACCGTTTCCTTTATGAAAAAGAGAATACAACAGTAGAAAAGAAAATACAGACAACAGCGTCAGAAAAGTTCCTCAAAGGCTTATTACCTTCCGGATTACAAGGGAAAGTTGACTTACTGTGGTTAGATGCAAAATAAAGAAATCATGAATACGAAGCACAAACTAATGATCCTGGGGCTCTTCTTCGCGACGGCCTGTCAAGTCCAGGCCCAGGAAAAGTCTATTACCAATACGGGGTCGAGTCCCCAAGCTGTTCAAAACGCAGTTGATATGGGCGACGTGAAATGGACGAAAGGCTTTTGGGCGGATCGTACCAAATCGTGTTATGAGCAGATGGTACCGCAACTCTGGCACGTTTATACCGATGCCTCCATTAGCCATGCTTATCGTAATTTTGAAATCGCCGCGGGATTGGAAAAGGGTGAGCATAGCGGACCATCTTTTCATGACGGCGACTTCTACAAAACATTAGAAGCAGTCTGTGCACTATATGCCCAGACAAAAGATAAAAAGCTGCTTCGGATGATAGATGAAGTGACTCCTGTGATCCGAAAAGCACAGCGTACTGATGGCTACATCTATACGAAAGCGACAATTGATCAGGAACGTTCGGGAAAAAATATTGAATTTCAAGATCGTTTGAGCTTTGAGTCTTATAATATTGGACATTTAATGACGGCCGGATGCATACATTACCGGACAACGGGACAACGGGAACTATTGGATATTGCAATAAAGGCAGCGGATTATCTGTATGGGTTTTATAAAAAGTCCAATCCAACTTTAGCCCGAAATGCAATCTGTCCCTCTCATTATATGGGGACCGTCGAGCTTTATCGGACGACCAAAGACCCAAAATATTTAGAATTAGCCAAGCATTTAATTGATATTAAAGGGGAAATCGAAGATGGAACGGATGATAACCAAGATCGCATTCCATTCCGTCAGCAACATAAAGCTACGGGACATGCCGTAAGGGCGAGCTATCTTTATGCAGGTGTAGCAGATTTATGCGCTGAAATTGCAGATACAACGTTGAGCAACCGCCTTTTTGAAATTTGGGACGATGTCACGAAGCACAAGATGTACATTACAGGCGGTCTGGGATCGCTGTATGATGGTACCTCACCTGACGGAACTTCCTATAATCCTAGTGAGGTACAGAAAATCCATCAGGCATTTGGGCGGGATTATCAATTGCCCAACTTAACGGCGCATAATGAGAGCTGCGCAAATATTGGTAATATGTTGTGGAATTGGCGCATGGCGAATTTCACGGGCGATGCAAAATACATCGATGTATTGGAGCTGGCACTCTATAATAGTGTACTGTCAGGGATTAGTTTAGATGGCGACAAATTTTTGTATACCAATCCATTGAGTTACTCCTCCGATCTTCCATTCCAGCAGCGCTGGTCTAAAAAGCGTGTTCCTTATATTGCACTGTCTAACTGCTGTCCACCTAATATTGTTCGTACGATAGCAGAAGTAGCCAACTATGCTTACGGATTAGCAACAGATACCGTAGCAGTCAACTTGTATGGTGGAAATGAATTAAATACAACATATCAAGGCAAAAAAATCAATATCATACAAGAATCCGGCTATCCATGGGAAGGATCCGCCACCTTTATCCTAAAAGAATTTCCTTCCAGTTATACCCTGAAACTCCGGGTGCCGGGTTGGGCTGGGAAGGTTGAAATATGGAAAAACGAAACGAAAATCGAAGCACCGATGGAGAAAGGCTATGCCATATTAGCTGGATTGTGGAAGAAAGGTGATCGCGTTACCGTCAAACTGCCGATGGAGGTTGCTCTGATGGAGTCAAATCCACTTGTTGAGGAAACGCGTAACCAGGTTGCAGTCATGCGTGGACCGATCGTGTATTGCCTAGAGAAGCAGGATGTGGCTGCGGATGTCAATATCTTTGATCTGAAAATGAAACAGGGTGAACAGTTTGTGCCGAAAAATGAAAATATCTTAGGGCAGGATATTGTCTTGTTGGAAGGAAAAGCCTATCGTACAAATAGCACGAAATGGAATTCACTATACCGTAAAACTTCCGATGGAAAGCCTGAAACTATCCCTGTGCGTCTGGTACCCTATTTTGCTTGGGGAAACCGTGCATTTGGTGATATGAGCGTTTGGATGCCAGTATTTTAATGGGATAAATCGTATGAAGATGAAAACTTATTTTTTTATGATCGTATTCCTATTGGCACAATTGGAGAGCGAGGCGGAAGTCCGTTTATCGGCGCTCTTTACCGATGGAATGGTGCTGCAGCAACAAAGCAAAGTCCCTTTTTGGGGCTGGGCAGAACCGCAGGCAACAATAACCGTACAGACCTCCTGGAATGGGCAGAAATATCAAGCGAAAGCAGATAAACTTGGCCAATGGAAAATTGTAGTACAAACACCTGTAGCAGGCGGTTCTTATCAGATCAAGGTCTCAGAAAAGAATAGCATTGAACTTCATGATATTTTAATTGGTGAAGTTTGGTTATGTTCGGGCCAGTCGAACATGGAAATGCCTTTAAAAGGCTATCCAGGGCAACCGATCCTCGGTAGCACCGAAACGATGATGGATTCCAAAGACGATCAACTGCGTATCTATACCGTGCCTCGCAATCCACAGATTCAGCCCGCAGCTGACAGTAAACCAAGTGTTTGGAAGAAAGCTGAACCGCAATCCGTGGTCGGTTTTAGTGCAACGGCCTACTATTTCGGACGGCAATTGCGCAAAACTTTAGGGGTGCCTGTTGGTTTGATTCATAGCAGCTATGGTGGTTCAACTATTGAAGCCTGGATGGAGGCATCCTGGTTGGCAGATCAGAAAGGTCTGCAGATCCCCAAAGAAGAAGAGGGCCTGAAAGATAAAAACCGTATTCCGACCATGTTGTACAATGGTATGATCCATCCTATTGCAGGATACGGTATCCGTGGCATGATTTGGTACCAAGGAGAATCTAACTACGATCGTCCAGAGCAATATGAAATACTATTCCCCCGGATGGTTGAAAAATTCCGTGCGTTATGGGGAAATAATAAACTTCCGTTTTATTTTATGCAAATTGCACCATTTGATTATGCTTCATTGCCACCTTATCATGTTGGGGGAAAATACAATTCGGCCTATCTACGCGATGCACAACGTAAATCTTTGGATAAAATTCCGTATTCTGCAATGGCCGTCACCTTGGATTTGGGCGAACAGAATTGCATCCACCCATCACATAAACAGCAAAGTGGCGAACGATTGGCCTACCTTGCACTGCATGATAGCTATGGTTTTGAGACGTTAAATCTCAAAAGCCCCCTATATGAAACGTTGGAAATTAAAGGCAGTACAGCGATACTTTCTTTTAAGGATGCACCATTGGGGCTAACATCATATGGTAAAAAAGTGGAGACTTTTGAAATTGCGGGTAAAGATCAGGTTTTTTATCCTGCAGAGGCTGTTTTTAAGGGAAAGAGTATTGTGCTCGTGTCGCCAAAAGTTAGTGAACCAGTGGCTGTGCGTTATGGTTTTAAAGATTTCGTTGTCGGAGATGTGTTTGGAGCCAATGGCTTGCCCTTAAGCTCTTTCCGTACGGATGATTGGTAAATAGAAATGATGATTGAAAAACGTATTATAGGCGTCCTATTCCTAGTAGCAACCTTCTTAAATCCAGCCTGGGCGCAAGAGTTCAACTGGAAGGACTACAATGTAACTTGGTCCAGGCAAAGCAAGAATTCATCTGAATCCATGCCTGTAGGAGGTGGAGATATTGGATTGAACGTTTGGATGGAGAACGGTGAACTACTTGTGTATTTAGGGAAGACCGGGGCATTTGACGAGAACAATACCCTGTTGAAGCTTGGCCGTATTCGACTTCGTCTCTATCCCAACCCGTTTTTGGACGGAAAATTTCAACAGGAATTGCAGTTGGAAAAGGGACACATTGTTCTGAAAGGGGAGAACAGAGGAGTGAAGGCTGAAATATTGGTTTGGGTGGATGTTTTCAATCCTAATGTCCATCTTGAAGTGAGCAGCAACCGGAAGGTTAAGGTGGAAGCGGCTTACGAAAACTGGCGCTTTCAGGATCTTTTTCCAAAGAAAAAGGAAAACAATGCAAACTCTTGGAAATGGGCACCTCCAAAACCGGTAGTGACGCCTAAAGATCAGATTGCCGCAACAGCAAACCATGTTATTTTTTATCATCAAAATCAAGATACCACTGCATTTGATCTTGTCGTAGACCAACAAGGCTTGACAACAATCAAAGATTCATTATATAATCCCCTGAAAAGCCTAATTTCAGGGGGACTTTTAAAAGGAGAAGATTTTGTATACGCCGGTGAGCGTGCCGGAACCTATATGAATACACCATATCAAGCTTGGGTACTCAAAAGTAAAGCCGCAAAAACCAATCATGCACTTCAAGTTACGCTTCACGTAGGACAGCAAGCAGACCTAAAGCACTGGAAAGCAGAACTGGAAGATCTGGCTACGCCCAAACCTAGCTTTGTGTCGCTCAAACGGGCGACGGAATCCTGGTGGAAATCTTTTTGGGATAGAAGTCATATCGTTATCCAGCCTGGCTTAAAAGATCCCCATAATGAAGCTTGGCAAGTCGGCCGAAACTATCAGTTGTTTCGATTTATGCTAGCTTGTAATGCTTACGGAGATTATCCAACAAAATTTAATGGCGGTTTATTTACCTACGATCCTGTCACGATCGATAGTACGTTTACGTTCACACCGGATTTTCGGAATTGGGGTGGAGGTACCCATACCGCACAAAATCAGCGCTTAGTGTATTGGCCATTATTGAAGAGCGGTGATTTTGATCTAATGCCGGCGCAGTTTAAGTTTTATCAACGCCTTTTGAAGAATGCCGAATGGCGATCCAAATTTTATTGGGGGCACGCTGGTGCCAGTTTTACAGAACAGATCGAAAATTTTGGTTTACCCAATCCCGCTGAATACAATTGGAAACGGCCCAAAGATTTTGATAAGGGCCTCGAATATAATGCCTGGCTGGAATACGAGTGGGATACGGTGCTGGAGTTCTGCATGATGATACTGGAAACAGAACGTTATAATAAGTCCGATATTCAGACTTATATTCCGTTGATAGAAAGTTGTCTGCGTTTTTTTGATGAGCATTATCAATACCGGGCTCGGCAACGGGGTAGCAAGGTATTGGATGATGCAGGTCATCTTGTACTATATCCTGGCTCTTCTGCGGAAACCTATAAAATGGCCTATAATTCGGCAAGTACAATTGCTGCTTTACAGCAGGTAACCAAGGGATTGCTGGCATTGCCCAAGGGGTATATCAACGCTGAGTCGCGTGGTTATTTTCAGGGGTTTTTAACCAGAATCCCACCTTTGCCACAGCGTGAAATCGGGGGCAAAAAGATGTTGGCGCCAGCGCAGCTATGGGCCCGGATCAACAATACCGAATCCCCGCAGCTCTATCCTGTATATCCTTGGGGAATTTATGGTATCGGTAAAGCAGATATCGATATTGCCCTCAATACGTACACCTATGATCCCGATGTGCTTAAATTCAAAAGCCATGTTGGCTGGAAGCAGCATAATATCTTTGCTGCACGCCTTGGGTTGACCGACGAAGCGAAGCAATTGACCCTCTCGAAACTAAAAAATGCAGAACGGCGATTCCCCACCTTTTGGGGGCCAGGGTTTGATTGGGTTCCGGATCATAACTGGGGTGGTTCGGGCATGATCGGCTTGCAGGAAATGCTTTTGCAGGTAACAGATGATAAAATTTATCTTTTTCCAGCTTGGCCCAAAGATTGGAATGTGGATTTTAAACTACATGCGCCGGGGCAGACTACCGTTGAAGGAAGATTAAAGGACGGTAAATTATTGGAGCTGAAAGTTTTTCCAAAAGAAAGAGAAGCGGCAATTATCAACCTATTGCAATAGCCGCTTCGAAATTGTTAGCGAAACAACATCGCGTATTAACCCATTGTAACCATTAAATCGAGCGCTGAAAAATAAGAAAATAGCCGTTTGATGCCTTGACTCCTAGGTCAATACACACGATGTCTAAAATATTAATAAAGTGGCTATCCAATCTTCTTGGATAGCCACTTTTGTTTTTTTTTATACAAAATCGGGTCGTTCATAACAGTGCATAACAGTTCTGAAAAACCAAAGAATTATCTTAGTTGCTAAGAACCTAAATAACGTTTATATGAATGCAGTTTTCGGAGTTATATTTCATTTCATAGGCGGATTCGCTTCTGGAAGTTTTTATGTGCCGTACAAGAAAGTAAAAGGATGGTCCTGGGAATCCATGTGGATTCTAGGCGGACTTTTTTCGTGGATTATTGTTCCGCCCATAGCGGCGATGTTGACGATACCCAATTTTATTGAGATTATTAAAAGTGCGAATAACACGATATTAGGTTACACATTTTTGTTTGGTTTGCTTTGGGGCATCGGCGGTTTAACGTATGGTCTTGGTGTACGCTATCTTGGAGTATCTCTGGGTAGCAGTATTATTTTGGGCCTGAGTATGGTGTTTGGTTCTTTAATGCCCAGCATTTATTATTTTTTTAATAAAGCAGAAGGCAAGCATGGCATAGATTATTTTTTTACAACCCAATCCGGTATTTGTATTCTCCTTGGTCTTTTAGTCTGTGTGCTTGGTGTATATCTATGTGGTAAGGCAGGTGTTTCTAAAGAGAAACATATAACCTCCCTATCCACAGCGAGCAAATCCGATTATAATTTTGGTTTAGGAATTGTAGTAGCTATTGTTTCAGGGATATTAAGTGCTTGTTTCAATTTCGGGATTGAAGCCGGAAAACCCATGGCCGATGTGGCAAATACATTATGGAAGTCTGTTAATCCAAACCAAGGCGAATTTCTTTACCAGAATAATGTCACCTACATTGTGATACTTTGGGGCGGGTTTACAACAAACTTCCTATGGTGCCTTTATTTGTTGATTAAAAACAAAACGTTTTCGGATTATACGAAATCAAAAGCACCGAGAGGCAAGAATTTCCTTTTATGTGCTTTAGCAGGAACCACCTGGTATTTACAGTTTTTCTTTTACGGTATGGGAGAAAGCCGTCTTGGAAACGGCGCTAGCTCTTGGATCCTACACATGGCCTTTATCATTCTTATTTCCAATGCATGGGGCGTAGTGCTCAAGGAATGGAAAGGTGTCGATCGTTCGACGTATCGTTCAATCATAGGAGGAATTCTAACCATTATCATCTCTATTTGCATTGTAGGGTTTGCGAAGACATTAGAAAATTAATATTTAAATATAGAAGCAGTGAAAACGTACAAACATGTCAATTATTTATGGGACGATGAGAAAGCTCAGGCACTAAGGGGTGATGAAGTAGCTTTGTTATTATATCGTTCAAATATTCTAGGTGCAGATTTAAGAATTACAAATTATGGTGGAGGGAATACATCTTGTAAAGTAGTGGAAAAAGATCCCTTGACGGGAGAAGAAGTAGAGGTAATGTGGATTAAAGGGTCTGGTGGAGATATCGGAACGTTGAAAAAGTCAGGTCTTGCAGCGCTTTATTTACAACGTCTTCGCAATTTGGAAAATGTCTATCGTGGTCTTGAACATGAAGATGAAATGGTTGAGTTATTTAACCATTGTATCTATGATTTAGCATCAAAAGCCCCTTCTATCGATACACCTTTACATGGGTTTCTGCCGTTTAAACATATAGATCACCTCCATCCAGACGCTGCAATTGCCATTGCTGCGGCAAAAGATGGAAAGCAAATAACCCAAGAATTGTTTAATGGAACAATAGGATGGGTGGAGTGGCAACGCCCAGGGTTTGACCTAGGTTTGCAGTTGCGTGCTTGTTTAGAAGAAAACCCAGGTATCCGCGGTATTATGTTGGGCTCACATGGCTTATTTACTTGGGGAGATACGGCTTATGACTGTTATATCAATTCCTTGGACGTCATCGAAGCTTGTGCGGAATATCTTGAGCAAAACTATGGTAAAAAAGCGCCTGTATTCGGGGGGCAGCAAGTAACTAGTCTCAGCAAGGAAGAAAGAAATGCACAAGCAGCCAAACTCGCTCCTGTTTTAAGAGGTTTTTGTTCCAGTGAGCGCCACATGATCGGGCATTTTACAGATGATGAGCGCGTATTGGAATTTATCAATTCAAATGATTTAGAACGTTTGGCTCCGCTTGGTACCAGCTGTCCGGATCACTTCTTAAGGACGAAAATTCAGCCATTGGTATTGAATTTGGATAAATCACAAGATTTAGACAACGTGGAGGAGTTAAAAGCAAAGTTAACACCCTTATTTGACGAATACCGTGAGATGTACGCGCAATATTATGAAAGCTGCAGACATGAAAATAGCCCAGCAGTGCGGGATAAAAATCCGGTAATTGTTCTATACCCTGGAGTAGGAATGTTCGCATTTGCGAAAGACAAACAGACAGCACGCGTAGCAGCAGAGTTCTATACCAATGCAATCAATGTTATGAAAGGAGCAGAAGCAGTGAGTGAGTACACCGCTTTGCCCCGTCAGGAAGCATTCGATATTGAATATTGGTTATTGGAAGAAGCCAAGCTTCAGCGTATGCCAAAGCCAAAAGCTCTGTCAGGGAAAATTGCTTTGGTCACTGGAAGTGGGGGTGGTATCGGTAAAGCGATTGCAAAAAAGATGGCACAAGAGGGGGCTGTTATCGTGTTAAATGATATCAACACAGAACGTTTGGAGTCAAGCAAAGCCGAGTTTGTAGCCGAGTTTGGAAAAGATGCAGTCATCGCTACGAGCCTCGACGTAACCAATGCGAATTCGATCAAAGATGCTTTGAAAGATGCTACGCTAGCATTTGGTGGTATTGATATTGTGGTCAACAACGCCGGATTGTCGATTTCGAAAACAATCGAAGATCATACGGAGAACGATTGGGACTTATTATATAACGTACTGGTAAAAGGTCAATTCCTTGTTACTCAAGGAGTGACTTCATTATTAAAAGGCCAAGCAATCGGCGGTGATATCATCAATATTGTCAGTAAAAATGCCTTGGTCAGTGGTCCAAATAATACAGGATATGGAAGTGCAAAAGGCGCACAATTGCATTTAAGCCGTTTATGTGCTGCCGAATTAGGTCCGGCAGGCGTACGCGTGAACGTGGTTAACCCGGACGCCGTTATTTCAGACAGTAATATTTGGGCCGGCGGATGGGCCGAAGGTCGTGCTAAGGCTTATGGTATCACGGTAGCCGAATTGCCAGCCTATTATGCAAAGCGAACTTTATTGAATCAGATCATTCTTCCGGAGGATATTGCGAACGCTTGTTTCGCCTTTGTGGGCGGACTGTTGAGCAAATCTACAGGGAATGTTTTAAACGTTGACGGAGGTGTTGCAATGGCGTTTGTACGCTAATTTTTATATCTTAGGTGTCGCGTTCAGAAAGGGAAATATGGACGCGACACCTCACATTTTTACACAATAACCATTAAATTATGATTCTGGATAAGAAAATTATAGATCAGCACAATAACCAATTAATAGATAAGCATAGAAGGGCATTTGACTACGTGTCGGCAGATATTCCACAGTTAGATAAAATGCTGAATAAACTTCAAAAGTTTCAAATTGCCATACCAAGCTGGGCATTAGGTACAGGTGGAACGCGTTTTGGTCGCTTTTCTGGCGCAGGTGAACCCGGTACTTTAGAGCAAAAGCTAGAGGATGTTGGCTTGCTGCATGCGCTCAACAAATCGAGTGGAGCAATTTCGATGCATATTCCTTGGGATATTCCATCAGATGCAGAAAAGATTAAAGCATTGGCATCTTCCCTAGAAATTGGATTTGACGCAGTAAACTCCAATACGTTTCAAGATCAATCAGGTCAGGAGCATAGTTATAAATTTGGTTCATTACATCATGTCGATCCAGGCGTTCGTCAGCAAGCAGTAGATCATAACATCGAAGTTATCAATTATGGTAAAGCTGTAGGTTCTAAAGCCTTAACAGTTTGGTTGGCTGACGGATCATCTTTCCCAGGACAATTGAATTTTAGAGAGGCTTTTCAAAATACCTTATCAAGCCTACAAGAAATATATAAACATCTACCCGAAGACTGGAAACTTTTTGTTGAGTACAAAGCATTTGAACCCCATTTCTACTCCATGACGATTGGCGATTGGGGGCAATCTCTGCTGTTGGCCAATAAGTTAGGTCCCAAAGCATATACCCTGGTTGATTTGGGACACCATCTGCCAAATGCAAACATTGAACAAATTGTCTCTTTATTGTTGATGGAAGGCAAATTAGGTGGATTCCATTTTAATGATAGTAAGTATGCAGATGATGACCTGACAGCAGGTAGTATCAAGCCATATCAACTGTTCTTGATCTTTAATGAACTGATCGATGGTATGGATGTGAAAGGTATTGATCATGCCAGCGGATTGGGCTGGATGATTGATGCCTCGCATAATCTGAAAGATCCACTGGTAGATCTTTTACAGTCAGTGGAGGCCATTAAGATTGCTTATGCTCAAGCATTGTTGGTCGATCGAAAGGCATTGAAACAGGCGCAGCAAGCAAACGATATCGTGAAGGCACAGGAAATCCTGCAGGATGCATTCCGTACCGATGTCAGACCGCTTGTTGCAGAAGCAAGACGTAGAAGTGGAGCGGCGCTGAATCCCGTTCAATTATTTAATGAAGAAAATTTACGGGCCAAACTTATCGAAGAACGCGGAAAGAATTCCGTCGCTACCGGTTTGTAACGAGGGAAAAGGAATGAGGGGAAAACCAATACCAGTAGTCGCCATATTCGACGTTGGAAAGACCAACAAAAAGTTATTTCTCTTTAATGAGCAGTATCAGATTGTTTTCGAAAGGTCTGCCCGTTTTTTAGAAACTACTGATGAAGATGGTGATAGTTGCGAAAACCTGGAGAGTTTACGTTTGTCCGTTTTCGATTCCTTGCACGAGGTATTTCGAAAAGGCGAGTTTGAAATTAAAGCGATTAATTTTACGTCCTATGGCGCAAGTTTCGTCTATATTGATAAAGATGGTCGGCCTTTAACGCCATTATATAACTATTTGAAAGAATATCCAAAGAAATTGTTGGATTCTTTTTATGCACAGTATGGCGGAAAAGATACCCTAGCGTTGGAAACCTCTTCTCCGAGTTTGGGAAGTCTAAATTCTGGATTGCAGATCTATCGTATATTTAAATTAAAACCGGCAATATATAAGGAGGTGAAATGGGCATTGCATCTTCCGCAATACCTGAGTTATTTGATTTCAGGCCAAGCATATTCTGATATGACAAGTATAGGTTGTCATACCGCACTTTGGGATTTTAACCAAAATAATTACCATCAGTGGGTGCTTGATACAGGCATTATCCAAAAAATGGCACCTATTGTGCAGGGTGACCAATTGTTCAGGGCAACATTTCCTGGCAGTGGTTATCTTGTTGGCAGTGGGCTGCATGATAGTTCTTCGGCTCTCATCCCATACTTGTTGAATTTTCATGAACCTTTTGTGTTGATTTCAACGGGTACCTGGTGCATTTCATTCAACCCATTTAACGAACAACCGTTGACTAAAGAAGAGCTGAATGAAGACTGCTTACAATATATGACTTACACGGGTAAACCAGTTAAAGCGTCACGCCTATTTGCGGGTTATGAACATGAAGAACAAGTCAAACGTATTGCAAATTTCTTTCAGGTTTCAACGGGCAAGTTCAAGCAAATTGGGCTGCAATGGAATATTATAGAAAAATATCAAGCGTTAGATATATCGGATGAGCTGTCGGCTTTTTCATCCATTGATTTGAGCCATTTTAATGATTATACCGAAGCTTATCATGTTTTTATGATGCATTTGGTAAAAGCACAGATCAAAGCAACCTCTTTGGTGTTACAGAACAACGGTGTTCAACGCATATTCGTTGATGGCGGATTTAGTAAAAATATAATATACATGACGCTATTGGCTCAAGCTTTTCCAAATAGTGAGGTTTTTGGAGCGTCAATGGCACAGGCTACGGCACTAGGAGCTGCCTTGGTCATTCATGAGCATTGGAATACGCAGGCTATGCCAAATGACATGATCGAGTTGCGCTATTTTAGGGCCAAACAGCAAACGCATATATAAAAGGTAGTTTGTGCAAATAAGAATCTAGTTTTTTTTTATTGGTTATCGTGAAAGGTCAGGCACTTTGTTGTCTGGCCTACTTTTTATTTTCTAGCGTATGAACAAATAACCAGTAAGAGTTTCTCGCCACTTTAACAATATTAAAAAGGGATTCCAAACGGGGAGTAAAGTCCTGAACAGTTGGCGAGCAGGAAGAACTGGGAAAATTAAATTTGAGATTCCAAATTATAAAATTTAAAGATGAAGAAAGTTGCAACGGTTGTTTTTTTTGTCCTGCTCTGTCAGGTCTTGTTCGCCGAACAGATTGTGAAGGAATTTAGCTTTGGTGATACTAAAAAACAGCGGGCTGTAATTGCGCTAAAGGAAGCCCTCCCGTATACGGAGGCCAAAGGGTATGGCTTTGAGTTTTTTACAGAAAAAAATGTAAGAATCGATCGAAAGAGTAAACATCTTTTTAGCGATAAACCATTCTACTTTTCTGTGAAAGTTCCTGAAGGGAATTACAAAATTACGATTAGTTACGATGGCTTAAGCGATAAACCCTACCAGAGCACGGTGCGGTCAGAATCGCGTCGGTTACAAATAGAAAATCAGGAAGTAGTGCCAAATAAATGCGTACAGAAAACGTTCATCGTACATCTCAAAGATCCCAAGATTTCATCAGGCGGAAGGGTGGAATTGAAGAAGCCCCGGGAGCAGCAAAAGTTAGACTGGGATGATAAGTTGACTTTGGAGTTTCAGCAAACGAATTGTATTTCGGCTATTCGCATTGAAGCGATGAGCAATGTCACAACGGTCTTTTTAGCAGGAAATTCTACGGTCGTGAATCAAGAAGATGAGCCATGGGCTTCTTGGGGACAGATGATTCCCCGCTTTTTCGATGCAGGCGTTGCTATTGCTAATCATGCCGAATCTGGGTTAGCATTAAGTTCGTTTTTATCCTCAAGAAGATTGGAGAAAATTTTATCTGTAGCCAAAAAGGGAGATTATCTATTTATCGAATTTGGGCACAATGATCAAAAGCAAAAGGGAGAAGCTGCTGGAGCATATAAAGGTTACAGTGAAAGATTGCGTTATTTTGTCAATGAATTTAGAGCAAAGGGTGGTATTCCCGTTATTCTCACTTCGACAGCACGACGTTTATTTGATCAACAGGGAAATTTAGTTCATACTTTAGGAGACTTTCCAGATGCTGCACGTAAAGTTGCGGCAGAACTTCAAGTCCCTTTGATCGACCTTAATAACAAGACCAGTATATTTTATGAAGCATTGGGCGTTGAAGGTTCCAAGAAAGCATTTGTTCACTATCCCGCTTCTACTTTCCCAAATCAGGAAAATGCATTGGCTGATAATACCCATTTTAACCCGTATGGTGCTTATGAGATTGCAAAAATGGTATTAATGGGAATTAAAGAAAATAAGCTTGTTATTTCCGGTAATATGGTAGATTTTAACGGGTTTGATCCATACCACCCCGATGATTTTAAGACTTGGTATTGGCCTCCAAGTTTGATCAATAGTGTTATAAAGCCAGATGGCAATTAGTTTTCTATAATATCGTATTAAAGCCGAACAACATATTTGTTCGGCTTTTTTAATGGCAGAATGACGTATCCAAGCAGGATAGAGCAGGTTGGCAAAAATTTGTTTTAGATATATATTTGTTACACCAATTATGAACCGCAAAAAGACAAACTTTCGCGTCATAAAACTTATTGTTTGAGCTCTCTGATCTAGAATTTGCCGTAATTCGTTATTAACCCAATTGCTGACCTAATACATTTGCTATGTTATCATCCAAATTTAACCTGTTTTGGATTGCACTATTGACGACGATAGTTTCGTGTCGGAAAGAAGCCTTTGACGCCTATTATGGAAGACCAGATTGGCTTGCAAGCCCAATTTACCAACAGCTCGATTCGATGGGCGATTTTAAAACGTATTTGAGCTGTATTGAATTGTCAGGTTATAAGAATACACTTGGAACTGCAGGATCATGGACGGTTTTTGCTCCCACAGATCAAGCTTTTGATCAGTTTATGCAGGAAAATGGTATTAGTAATGTATCAAAGATTGATGCACAACTGGCCGAGAAGATTGTGCGTTCTTCGATGATTTATGATGGTGAGCGGCTGGAGAAGTTGAACGATTATTTTTCAGCAAAAGGCTGGCAACAGGGTTTTGCTTTCCGACGCCGGTCTGTGTACTATGACTTTGTCGAGAAAGAAGATGTAGGGAACGGAAAAATTAGACGGTTTATCTCAACAAATCGTGGCCCTAATATAGCTTATGCCATTTCCGACAACAATAATAAACATATTAGTTATTTTTTTAAGGATTACATGAGCCAACGTGGTTTAGGAGCTATGGATTACCAATCATTTTATCCAACGAGTGTCTACACGGGATTGAATATCGGAGCTGCTCAAATTGATCCTAAACGAAGTAATATCGCTGCAGAGAATGGCTATATCCATGTCGTCGATAAAGTTTTGGTCGCCGACAAAAGTATCGATCAGTACCTTCGTGACAATAAGAGTTATTCAGCCTTTAAATCAATTCTAGATTTCTTCAGCACCTATACTTACAATGCAGAGATTACGCGAAAAAATGAGGTCCTAACAGGCGAAAAAGATTCTGTATTTGTTAAGAGTTATACTGGAATTGGCTTGGCAGTCAACAATGAAAATTATGCGAAGGAAGATCCCAACGACGCACAAACCAATAATATTTCGATCACAGTGCCGAACAATGAGGCGGTTAGTAATTATGCTAAACGTGTATTATTAAAATATTACCCTCAAGGGACAACATTAAAAGATCTTTTTTATACCAATCCTACTGTCTTGACGGAATTTGTAAATTCTCATTTGTACAATACACAGGTTTGGCCATCCCAATTTGCTCAAGCACAAAACTTTGTCGGTGAATTTTCTAAAGTGACAACCGCAAATATCAAAGAAATGAAAATGTTGAGTAATGGGACATTTTATGGTACAGATGCCTGTCAGGCCGCCAATGTTTTCCATTCCGTATATGGCAATGTGTTATTGGATCCTAAGTATAGTTTTATGCGTCGCGCATTGGAGCGTATGAGCATGAATCTAACGCTGAAAATCCCAACGATCCGTTATATGCTGATCTTAGTATCAGATAAGAAGTTATATGAAATGGGGTTTGACTATGATTCTTATAATACCTCAGATCCAATTCGGTTTAATGGTGGAAATGGTACTCCAGAAATGCGGGAGGTGCTGATGTCTCATATTATTCCCTTAGGAAATGATCCTATCCCTGATTTGTCTGGAAACGGAATCCTGGAAAGTTATGCAGGCGAATATGTGAAATTTTCACAGATGAAGATGTCCTCCAGCGGAACAATGGATATCGAATCCGGACCACAGCAAATTCCTGTGGACTCCATTAATATAGGAAATCAACTCTCAGGACCATTAAATGGAGTTGCAGTCTATCTCAATGGAGGATTGACTTCTTCTAATACCAATATCGGCTTCTTTCTCAAAAAGTTGGGAGCTGATCAAGCCGCCTCTCCATTTAATTCATTCTATAAATATCTAACTGCAAATGCTCTGTATTCTGCCACGGATGGCGTTATAAAAGGAGTGGAACTAGGGTTAAACTATACCATGTTAATCCCGAATAATGCAGCAATAGCCAGTGCCGTTGCAAATGGTGATTTACCGAGTTCGATAGCCCCAACGGCGCAAGCAGACATTGACAAAGTAACGCGATTTATTCAATACCATATTACGCGCAATTCATTTGCTATCGACGGTAAAAAAACAGGGTACTTCCAGTCGCTTTGTAAAAATGTTGAAGGTGACGCGCAATCCATGCAGGTGTCTGTCAATCAAATAAATAAGTTGCAGGTGGTCGATAATCTAAACCGTACCATCGATGCTGATGTCGACCAAAGCAATCAGCTGGGGCAGCGCGTATTGATTCATTCTCTCAAAGGGTATTTAAAGCATGGCCTGTAATCTAAACGAATTGATGATGAAACAGATAACGAATTTAATATTAATAGGCTGTATGGCGTTGTTGCTTTTCTGTAGCCGAAAGACATATGCGCAGACAAATGGGGTTCTGCTGACCGGTAAGGTGACGGAAAAAGGAACTAAACAGCCGATCGTGGGTGCAACAGTTGTGTTAAAAGATAATGATAACCGCACAATTGTAGGAACGACTACAGATGTTGAGGGTAACTATAGTCTTAGAGCTAGGACGCAAGGCTTGAAACTAGCGGTTTCATACACGGGGTATAAATCTTCAGGCACTATCACCGTAGGGGATAGGAAAACGATCAATGTGCAGATGGAATCGACAAATAATGTGATTGATGAGGTTGTTATCTCGAAGTCCAAACCTGTCAATGACGGAACTGGCATGGGGATTTCGAAAGAACGAAATACAGCTGCAATTTCAACCATCAGTATGGATGAGCTGTCCGAAATGCAATCTGTATCTGTCGATCAAGCCTTGCAGGGAAGGCTGCCGGGTGTGGATATCACAACGGTATCAGGAGATCCCGGAGCTGGGATGCAGATCCGCATCCGAGGAACATCTTCGTTAAACGGAGCAACAGATCCATTAATTGTGGTTGATGGGATGCCTTATGACATAACTATTCCAGACGATTTTAACTTCGCAACCTCTGATGATAATGCGTATGGGCAACTTTTAAATATAGCCCCATCTGATATTCAGGATATCTCGGTATTGAAAGATGCTGCCGCAACTGCTGTTTGGGGATCGCGTGGAGCAAATGGAGTATTGGTTATTACAACTAAACGCGGTACTGTAAGCGCTCCAACATTGGGATATACCTTCAAAGGATCTGTTTCAAAGCAACCCGAATCGATTCCGTTATTGAATGGTGATCAGTACTCGACCTTATTATCCGAAGAATTCTACAACGCAGGTAAGGTTTTTTCTACGACAGACAATGCCCAGCAGTTCCAGTATGATCCAAACAATACCTATATCTATCACAACTACAGTAATAATTCCAACTGGGTAGATGCCATTACTCAATTGGGCTATTTTCAAGATCATAATCTCCAGGTGCGTGGGGGGGGCGAAAAGGCACGTTATTTGGCCTCAATAGGTTACTTTAATCAAGAAGGAACAACGATTGCTACAGGTTTAAACCGTCTATCTGCCCGGATCAATCTAGATTATGTCGTTTCTGAGCGAATCGGCTTTCAGGCGGACGTTTCTTATAGTCACGTTGACAACGATAATCTATATCATTCCAATGTGCGGGATATTGCCTATCGCAAAATGCCCAATCAGGCCATTTGGGAATATGATGAGTACGGTAATCCAACAGGTAATCTTTTTAATCCCTCTACCTCGGCCCAAGGTTATTATCCTGGCACCTATAATCCCCTATCCATGGTTAACAATTCGATCGCCAAACAATTGGGAGATATCTTACAAACGCGGTTTAATGTGGATTATAAGTTAATACCGAATACATTACGCTTTGTGAGTACGCTAGCTTTGAATATTAAAAACAACAAAACCAAACTCTTTCTACCTCAGTTGGCAACAGGTCGGCCGTTTACAGAAAATACGGTGAATAGGGCATCGGACTCGGATTTGGACGAATTTTCACTCAGCACAAATACCCGACTTCTATTTACGCCCGTACTAGGTGAAAACCACCAGCTCACGGCCAATCTATCTTTCCTGACTTCAGATTATCGCTATACAATACAAGGACTTAGCTCGACAAATACGGCATCTTCTTATCTGCAGGATCCAAGTGTACCGTCGCGGACTCTGACAGGATATGCCCAATCAGTTTCGTCGCAATCTCGTTCAGTCGGAGCTTTGATGCAGGCGAACTATATGCTCAACAAGAAATATGTTTTTGCCGCAAGTCTGCGTGGTGATGGCAACTCAAAATTTGGCCCTGATAATCGGTATGGACTATTTCCTGCATTCTCGGCCGCTTGGCAGATCGGAAGGGAAAATTTCTTGAAAGATGTTAAAGCCATCAAAGATATCAAGCTAAGGGCGAGCTGGGGACGCAGCGGCAATGCTCCTCGCCGTGATTATACTTATATCAATGTATACAGCACCAATGACTATGCCTATTTGGATGAGAACGGGGTCTATTCGAAAAATATAGAATTGTCGGATTTGAAATGGGAAACCGTGACACAGCAGAATTTGGGTATGGATGTAGAGCTGTTCGACTACCGTTTGATGTTTGGCGGGGAGATTTATAAAAATAGAACCACAGATCTGATGATGGACAATATCCAGATTCCGACCTACAGCGGGTACAGTGGGTTGTCAATGAATGTAGGAACGATGGACAATGACGGTTGGGAGGCAAATCTCACCGTGGTGCCCATTCGCACTAAAAAGTGGGATGTGAGTTTTACTTTTAATATAGCACATAATCAGAATGTGATCCGGGAGATATCACCGCTTTATCCCCGCGAAAATGCCAAATCATCATTAAGGAATAAAGCGTTTTTCACCTATTTCCAGGAAAATAATCCGTATGGATCTTTCTATGGCTTCCGCTATTTGGGCGTTTACAAGGATCAAGAAGCAACCATTGCAAAAGATGCACAAGGGAATGCCATTTCGAGTCCCGATGGAGAGACAATTTATATGCGTTTTAATTACCCTACGGTCGATTATGTATTCCAGGCAGGAGATGCTATGTATGAAGACATCAACCATGATGGTGTAATTGACCAAAAGGATATTGTCTATTTGGGCAATAGCAATCCGAAGCTTACTGGCGGATTTGGATTTAATGTGGGATATAATAAACGATTGAAATTAAGCGCTTTTTTTAACTATCGACAAGGGTCTCAAATTATTAATGGAACTAAAATGAATACGACAGATATGCTTGGGTATAACAACCAAAGTACAGCTGTATTGCGCAGATGGCGTAAAGAGGGCGACGTAACCGATATTCCGCGAGCTTTGTTTGGCACTGGATATAATTCTTTAGGATCAAGCCGATATGTCGAAGACGCCTCATTTTTACGGCTTCGCACAGTCACTCTGAAATATGATTTTGCGAAAGAATTCTTACAACGGCTTCATATCGAGGGGCTGGGAGCTTATGTGACAGTAGAAAATATTTTTACGTTAACGAAGTATACCGGTCAAGATCCTGATGTGGCCGTAAAGTTAAAGGATGCATTCACTGTCTTAATGGATAATTCAATGACACCACCATTAAAAACAATTACACTAGGCATTACAGCACGTTTTTAAAACAAGGTTATGAAAGCAACAATCTTATGGAGTTTAATTGCTGCAGGTAGCATTTTACTCAATTCTTGTAATAAATGGCTGGATTTACAGCCGCAGGATGGAATCACCAGGGCAGAATTTTGGAAAACAAAGGAAGATGTCCATGCCGCCTTAATTGGGATTTATTCTTCCCTTAATTCGGGTGCTGTGGAACAGCAGTTGTTTACTTGGGGCGAACTGCGTGCCGATCTGGTAGCCTTGACCACTTATGCAAGCGATGACAACCGTTTAGTAAAAAATTATAATATTTTAAGCACCAATGTGATTGCAGATTGGAGTGCTGTCTATACGGCGATAAACAATTGTAATCTTTTGATCGATTACGCAGGTCAGGCAAAACAGGCAGATCCTACTTTTTCAGATGCCGAATACAATACCGACTTGGGAGAAGCATTGGCTGTTCGCAGTTTTTTGTATTTCTATTTAGTACGTACTTTCCGGGATATCCCATTAAAACTAAAAGGCACGGCAAAAGATACAGATGTGGTTTCTGTAGGACAATCCAGTTCAGATGAGGTACTCAAACAAATCGAGAAAGATCTCTTGCAGGCATTAGACTGGGTCCCCGAATACCATGTAAGCAGTACCGTTTATAATGCAACAAATGCAGGCCGGGTGACTAGGCCGGCTGTACGGGCCATGTTGGCTGATCTCTATCTATGGATGGAGAAATACGATAAAGTAGAAGAACAAACGTCAAAAATTTTGGAAACCGGTCGATACAATTTAATTGGAGCTGCTCTTCCCGAGCTCTTTGATGGAGGTACGATGGAAACCATCTTGGAGCTGAGTCATAAAAACTCGAAAGAGAATCTTCTGTATAATCTTGGTGCGATTGCGCGCCGCCCCTATACCGCCAATGTCGATATCTTGAATAACGAAATTTTTCCGGCAAATGAGACTGTTGATATCGATTTGTCTGACAGCCGTGGTGAAGGGATTCTATATGGAATATCAGGAGATATGCGAAAATACGGTACAGAATCACCTAGTTACTATAATTTTCAACTCTATCGGATATCCGATGTCATGTTGATGCGTGCAGAAGCATTAGCTGAATTGGGTCGCGGTGTAGAAGCATTGACACTTATTGAGGATTTGCGAACTAAACGTAAAGCCCTACAAGCTACAAATCCGAATATCGAAGCGACCGATTTGGACGGAATTATTTTGTTTGTCTTTGCTGAACGTGCTCGGGAACTGACATTCGAAGGTAAACGTTGGTTTGACCTTTTACGCCTGGCCAAAAAGGATAATTACGCCAATATCAATGTGCTCGTGGATCTGGTGACTAAAGTTGTTGATGCTAACGTTCGTCAATCTGCTATTAATAAAGTACGCGATGTAGATAGCCATTATCTTCCCATCCTAGAGACCGAACTCTTCAAAGATCCACGGTTGAAGCAAAACCCATTTTACCTAAAATAGATCATGATGAAAAGAAATTTTAGAAAACAGTACTGGCTGATCGGGACATGGTTTGTCTTGGTTATAGCGGTTACATTTGCCTGTCAAAAAGAAAAATATCGAATTTCTACCTCAGATGAAGTTAATATTACGGGCTATTTGGAGGCACATGAAACTGATTTTTCCTTATTGACCGAAATATTATACCGTTCGAAAACAGCTGGTTATCTTGGCGCCTACGGTACTTACACACTTTTTGCGCCCAATAATGAAAGTATCAACACTTGGATCAAGGCGAATGGAAAAGCAGCATTGAGTGATTTTACCGATGAGCAGCTATTGGATTTTGTCAAATACCATGTGGTTCGAGATACGGTAGGCAGTACGCGGTTTACCGATGGTAAAATAAAAACAGCAAGTTTACTGGGTGAATTTTTATACACAGATGTGCAAAATGGAGTCTATCGAATTAATAAATCGGCCAGAATTATCAGATCCAATATTAGCTGTGGTAACGGTATCATCCACTCCATTGATAAGGTATTAGTTCCACCAGCACAGAGCCTTGCTGAATTGATAGGAACAAATCCCCGTTATTCCATTTTCGCCGAGGCTTTAAAAGAGACGGGTTTTTATGATACGTTATCTTATCAACGAGGAGAATCTGTGGCGGATGGAAAGCGTTTTCAGACCGCAATTGTGGAGTCGGACTCTGTTCTGCGGTTACAAGGGATCACAAGCTATGCGGAAATGAAATCGGCTTATTCGCAAACTGGTGATGTGAAAAACCATAAAGATAGTTTGTGGCTATATGTAGCCTATCATTTAAGCAACGACATCAAGTTTTTGGAAGATATCGTTGCTGCAAATACAATTTATACTTTGGCTCCAAAAGAAATTATCTCGACAAAATTAGTAGGTGCACAAATTTTATTGAATGACGATGTATTTAATGGCGTTCATGAAGCCGGCGCCGAAATCAACAGGGTACAGAGTGATGTGCTGGCGTCCAATGGCGTCCTGCATGAAGCAAAACAAACCTTTAAGATCAAAGTTCGTCAACAGGTGCCTGTTTATTTTGATATTGCCACTTCTCCAGAGTTAACAAATGCATTGGGAAGTACCTATTTGAATAGCAATAAGGCATTGGTAGCCAATGGTGCAACGATAGCCAATTCTTTTGCCTTTAATAGTTTAACGGTTTCAACCATTGGTACGAACGGATATTACTATTACAAAGCTTTAGAAACGAAGCGTCCCTATGCAAATGGTGATCTTTTGAGTCTTTCGCTATGTGCAAACAATAGTGCGCGGGCAAAATGGATAGAATTTAAGACGCCATATCTCGTAAAAGGCCGCTATAAAGTGTGGATTTGTTATGCCCAGCATGGGGATGCACCTGAGATTCAGGCGACATTCAATCCTGGAAAAGGGGATGAACAGATCCTTCCCAATACGATCATATTGAATCAAAGTCTCACCGCATCAGGTGTAAGCGACCTCGCGAATGCAAACGCGGATAATCTGATGCTGGCACAAGGGTATAAGCGTTACATGGCAACTGTAGGCGATTTTAATCCAAATAATATTACCGGTGGACTCAAAGCAAAATCTGGCGGCGAAGCTCCTTTGAACGTGGGGCGTTTGGCTGGTATTATCAATGTGGAGACTACTGATCGACATATCATCCGTTTTGAAGCGATCAAAGATAAAAAATGTGCTAATAATACGGTCTATCTGGACATGATCCAATTTATCCCTGCTGATGATCTCGAGCAAAATTATCCGAGATTCCATCAGCTTACAGGCGAGCTTTTTTATAGACCAAAATAATAAGATACACCATGATTAAAGCTATAATTTACAAAATTTATCTAGCCTTATTGGCTTTATTTTTACTGACTTCTTGTTCCAAAAATTGGGAGAATCATTTTGGTGGAAAAGATGCCGATGCGCAAAGAAACTTGTATGAAATTGTTGCACACCATCCTGAGTTTTCAACTTTTATGAACCTCCTCAACAAGTCAGGTTATGGTGAATCGTTGAAAGCATCGAAAAATTACACCTTGATTGTGCCGACGAATGAAGCAATTGCAGCAATACAGGATCAATACAATTTTTCTGATACAGCGGTGATCAAGAGTTTTGTTGGCTACCATATTATCAATTCGGTTTATAATGTGAATTCAGGAGCCGATACTGTAAAGGCATTAAACTTCCGAAATAAATATGTGGAGTTTACACATGGTACATTTGACGGTGTCGAACCGCTCCAGAGCAATCTAGTGGCGAGCAATGGACTATACCATGTGGTAGGTCGTCCCTTAAAACCTCTTCAGAATATTTTTAATCTTGTACACACTTTTTTTGCAGACACCAAACAAATTGAGGCCTTGAATTCCTTTGATACAGTGTCTACCGAAGGTGATATCCTATATTATAGGTACAGTCCGGTCTGGTACACGGAGGTACGTCGCAATATGACGACTGAAAATAGAAAACATACCTATTTCGTAGTGGACGATGAAAATTTTGAGACCGAGTATGCCAAGCTAAAACCATTCTATGCGACAGCTTATGAGGAGGGGAATACACACCGCCCCGACAGTACCACTGCTTTCTTTGCCAAAAAGGCACTATTACGCGATTTTATTGTAGCGGGAGAGTTGGGGATGGATCAATTGACAAATAATCTTATTTCGATAGCTGGAACAAAATTTAGCCTTGATCCTGCCCATATCATCTCGAGGACAAAGGCTAGTAATGGGGTCGTTTATCGTGTGAAGCGACTCGAGTTTGCACTAGCGGATCAGATCAAAGAGATCAAAGTATTGGGGACTAGGCCGATCGGTTACAAGCAGGCTGATAAGCGCTCAAATACATTTTTCAGGGACAAACGTGATAATGAGGGAAACCTTTACAATGATATTGAGGTGTATGATCATAAAGTAACTTCCTTTTATGTAAAGTATCGCGCTACAGGTATGAATGTAGCTAAATATAAAGTATACGGACGAGCAATTATGGGATTGGCTGGTGATCCGCAAACAGCAGCGTTTATCCAATATGTCTACTTTTTTGATCCAAAACTTATCTCGGTTAATGAGGCCGATGTATACAAACGCTCAGTCGTCAATAACTTGGGAGGAAACGATACGCGAATGACATTTGATGTACAGCCGCTCAATCACGGAGAAGTTTATTTAGGTGTGGTGACGCAAGACCAATATGGGAATCTGCCTTTGCTTGTGATGGGCAATGGTACTGGTCCTATTATTTTAGAATATCTCCGATTCGTCCCGATTATTCAATAACAAAGCAAAACGAAATGAGTTCGATCAAAATATATTATAAATTGGGTATTATCTTGTTTATTTCCACGTTGGGAGCGCACAGCACTTGGGCGCAACAAGATACTGCCGCCCGCAATATACAACCACAAGGTCAAGGTACCGCTGCTTATTCTGTTAAAGGTACGGTTTATGACAGCCAAACCAATAAACCTATTGCAGGTGCCCGTATCACATATGGCATTAGCGTAGCGAAATTGACAGATAGTAAAGGGAATTTCCGTTTGGAACTACCGGTTTCCAATGCAATCGTTGAAGTCTCGTTGGATGGATATATCGCCAAACAGGTACCAGTGCTGCTAGATGGAACCATGAAGGTGGTCTTATACCCTGAGGGGTACCGTTCTTTCTATAAAAAAACAGAGACAGTATTTGGTGATAATGGAGTTTTAAACAATACTGGCGCAGTCGATAAATTGGAACTCAATGCCTGGGAACAGAATTCTGAAACGGTCAATAGCTACCTGCAGGGTAAGCTGGCCGGAGTGCAAGTAACGCGACATTCAGGAACACCATCAATTGGTGGAAATCTCCATATTAGAGGGCTGCAATCATTATATTCCAATAATCAGCCCTTGTATATTGTTGATGGTATTGTATATCATGCGGAACATTTGAGTCCTTCTATAACCACAGGACATCTCAATAATGCCTTGCAGCATATTGATGTGCGTGATATTCAAGATGTCACGGTGTTGAAGGACGCAGTCTCCGCGAATATTTATGGCGCCAGATCCTCCAATGGAGTCGTGGTCATTAACACCAACCATTCAAAAGAGTTGGCCACACAGATTGATTTGCAGGCAACAACAAGCTATAATTTCCGTCCGAAAACTATTCCTGTCATGAAATCTTATGCCTATCGAAGTTATTTGAATGACTTGTTGGCAACGAGTACGTACAGCGGTGAGGAAATTGCCAATATGCCTTTCAATAATGATAACCCAAAATTCGATGAATATGCGAAGTATCATAATGAAACGGATTGGCAAAAAGAAGTGCTTAATAATACGGTCGACCAAAATTATTTTCTTCGCGTGACAGGCGGAGATAACATTGCACGCTATGCCTTGTCAGTAGGTTACAATAATGAACAAGGTGTTTTAGACAATACAAAGCAAAGTCGCTACACGGCACGTTTTAATGGCGATATGAACTTGACCAGGAAATTTACTGCTCAGACGAATATCTCCATAGGTTATGGGCAGCAAAACTTGAAGGATCAGGGGTTATCACCGAAGACCAACCCGCTGTTTCTTTCATTGATTAAGTCTCCATTTCTAAATACGCATGATATTGCTCCAGATGGTAGCATCTCACCGAATTATGCCGAAGCTGATTATTTCGGCTATTCTAATCCGATGCAACTTACACAAAATGGGATTAATAATAAAAAGGCATATCGATTCTTGGGCTCTTTGGTGTTCAACTATGCGTTCAATTCAAATTTTAAGTTAAGTAATTTGTCTACTGTAACCTATGACAAAGCGCAAGAGGATTTCTTTATTCCTAAAAAAGGAGTCGCGAAGGATACGATAAATAATATGGAAGTTTACAGTCGCCTGGGCGCGCAGGTGGCTCGTTACTATTCAATTTCAAATGATTTGCGTCTACAATACAATCAGGATTGGGGAACTCAAGCCCGTTTGGAAGCTAGTGGTGGATTCCGGTACCATAAGCATGATTCGGAACAAGATTATGCATTAGGCTATAATTCGGCCACCGATCAGCTGGTCAGTATTGGTAATTCGACACCGGCATCCCGTGTCTATGGCGGACATATTGGTAAATGGGCAAATATGACGGCCTATGCTTTAGGTAATTTTAGCTGGAAAAATACCTATATCTTAAATGCATCCATATCAATGGATGGATCTTCCCGCTTTGGAGATAAAGCAAAAGGAGGCTTGAAGCTTGCAGATAAGGTGTATGCAGTGTTTCCGGCCGTTGGAGCTGCCTGGTTATTGTCCAATGAGGATTTTTTGAAAGAAAATAGTACGGTGTCATTATGGAAACTTCGGGCGAGTTATGGAATTACAGGCAACGATGATATTGGCAATTATGACGCGCGGCAGAAATACATTTCCCAGAACTTCTTAGGTGTCCAGGGGCTTGTGCGCGATGGTGTAGCCAATCCTTATCTAAAATGGGAGAAAGTTGAAAAAATAAATGTTGGGACAGATCTTTCGTTGTTGAATGAACGCATCAATTTAGGCGTAGATATCTACCAAAACAAGACAAGTGATATGCTAGCCTATAATTCGGGGAATACTGTGTCTGGAATT
>Ga0308156_1001277_pt1 | contig 31902 bp, 27 predicted proteins | sample PhyAR2_FD_201041 | JGI IMG/M metagenome (GOLD analysis project Ga0308156, IMG submission 201041) | Phyllosphere microbial communities from UC Gill Tract Community Farm, Albany, California, United States - DLSL A.R2 | ecosystem: Host-associated > Plants > Phyllosphere > Unclassified | place: USA... | reverse complement strand
AATGACTGAATCTACCTTCTCAATTTTGCTGCTTATTGTTCCTGTAATTATAGCAGGATGCTTGCATATGGTAGTTGTTACTTATAACCTTTATTCGTTTTTAGCAGTACCTATAGATGAAAAGTTGTTAGGTAGAAACAAAACGTTGAGAGGATTCATCGTTGTCCCTCTATTAAGTACACTCGTGGCCCCTGTCATTTTAAATTTACTTGAAGAACCTCTCCACACATCTTTACTTCTTGGTTTTTCAACCGGATGGGGTTATATGTTGGGCGAAATTCCAAATTCTTTTTTCAAAAGAAAAATTGGTGTCCCTGCCGGTACGACACCAACGCGATATAGACTATTATTCATTTTTTTCGATCAGGCAGATTCCGCCCTGGGTGTACTGGCTGGCTGTTCTCTCGTGATCAATTTGAATTTTCTGCAAGTAGTTATTCTTTTCATTTCTTTTATCATCAGTGCTATTTTAGTTAAAAATTTCTTATATGCTTTATCTTTGAAGAAGACGCGATTTTGAGACTCATCAATTTTTATTAAGTTATATATTAGAGATTCATCTATTTAGTTTAGTCTTTTGAATGGATTTTCTGAGGGTTTGCACTCTGCAAAAGTATCATTTGGAACTAATTTAGCTTAAACCGCTTATATTAATATATTTCATGTGAACCAAGTCTTTTCTTTTTACACAAAAGGAGAGTGTTATGTAATGGAGAGATAAATATGTTTCATCCTTACCTAAATCATAAAAAAACTTTTCAAAGCATTGAATCTCAGTTACTTTCAAAAGGTAAAGAAAAAGAGAAGTCAGAGGATAAACCTCCTCGTATATTTTCTGCATCACCCTCTTATCATGACATTAACTCGTTGTGCGATCAGTGGCAGCTAACTGGAAAGTTAACTCATAAAAAATTAGAAAATATTGCAAAAAAATTCACCTTCAGCATCCGAAATAAAATCGCCGCAAAAGTACAAGAAAATATGCTTTCATCAGGTACAGACTGGAAAACACATACTGGCATAAAATGTGTCAAGTCTATTTCTGGCACTAACCTGCGTAATTTATATAAAAAAATCGGGAAGCTTAGTCACTATGAAATAGTATTCTTAAAAAGATTTTTCGGAACTAACTTTGTACTCACTCACACAACTAATCAGAATATTTTAGATGAAAGTGGTCATGCAAAATTGTTTTCACGCCAAAAATTACTTAATAAAGGCATAGCGTTTCCTTTGGCAAACACTCAAGAAGCTGACCTTAAACAGTTGGCAACAGATGATCATGTTTTTTTTTCAATTGAAGAGTCGGGACAGAAAGGTAAAGTACACAGTCGCTTTGGCCGTTATAAGTTTTCGTTTCCACTGGAAAACGTTTCTTCATCTAAAAATGCACTAATGCATCTTTTTGATCCTATAACAAAGGCATTTCCATATCCACCTAAATGGTTAAAAGGTTTCGAGTGTCTTGATGAAAATGATCAAAACACTGTGATGAAGCATCTAAATGAACATGTGAATGGCTTTAATACGCTTAATTCTTTTTTTCACGGGGATCATATTTTACCGGGCCTCGCTTTTTCAATCATAGAAAGGTGCCGCTACCTTCCTGAGAAAATGAATAAAGATATATTAGAAAAGTCCGATCTTAACTCAGTGATAAATGGTCTCTTCAGACCACAAATATTATTCCCTAAACAATTTATTGCTAAACCTGTGGATATACACGATAGTAATGACAGTACTACTAATACATTAGCTGACAAAATGTCACAAAACTTTTCGAGTGATGTTAATATTTCTTCTTCTGATATCAATTTAAGTGAACTTGAGGAAAATACGGTTTCCCCAGCTCAAATCAATTATAATTTAAATACAGAAAATATCACAAACTTACCTAATCCCATTACATCAATAAATGGGTTATATGGCACACATTTCAATTTATTACCATTCATAGACCACTTGCATAATACGGCACATGTTCAACAGGATACAGTTAATAATAACGTTTATCAATTTACTTCTTCTCTCGATACCACCTCGATTAATAATGCCTCAGCGAGTACTTCTTTATCTGAATTCGAAAATATTTTGTCTAAAATGTCATCCGCCGAATTTTCGCTTTTCCTCGATGATATGTTGAAAAACATTAGTAATGATGAAATCGTTAAGTTCTCCGAACTGTTGCATAATCCTGATGATACATCGACTTTCTATTCTAAGCATGATATGAACATGTCCTCAACGTCTTATGATTATAAAGCATTCAGTCAGCCTTATAGCGCCTTACATGATCAAATAGAAAGTATTGCTAACATGACACCCGAAGCTTTCGAAACAATGCTTAATTCTGGTTTAAGCTCAATCGACAGTGATCTTTTAAAAATGATAAAATCACATAATGGCAGTGACGTAAATTTTGATAATTTTTCGTCGAATACATCAGGAAAAATGATGCTGATTGACAACTCGGAATATCCTTTATCATCCTCAACATCAATAACAAACTCGAATATAATCCAACAAGCAAACAATGATATCGGCACATTCTCATCCTATACATCAGGTATATTGCAGCACGGAGGTTATTCAAGTGCTGAAGAGCACTCTGATCCTACAAAATTTCATAGCATACCAAATGGGGTAAGTTTCGACTCTTTAACACTTGAAGAGTTAATTAATACTCCTGTAGATCAACTTTTAAACTATATTACACCTAAACTCAATCACTCCCTTCCTCTTCAGAGCGAACCTTTTTTTTCGTGCCTTTCTCCTTACGGTTCTTTGCCTGATGAGTTACAAAGTGCGGATTTTTGGTTGAACCTCGGAGATTAATAATTAACAGGATAGAATATGAATGAACAAATGATGCTGTCAGTACTTAAGCCTTTTTTTGAGACGCTGAACATATCGATAACAACTATCACTCCTGCCTTGAACTATGAACTAGAAACAGACGGTTTTTTCTTTTACTTGACACTGTCAAATAACGGAGATGCTATGCTGGCATCTCGTTTAAAAAATAAAAAAAAATATTTACGAGAAGATGTGTTGATTTATTTCTTGCAAAAAAATACTTTCGAAAACACGCATCCCGTTATTATTTATAGTTTAAATTTAGAAATGGATGTTATCTTATGGACCAAGTTTTCTCTTATGAAACTATCAGACGACGAGTTATCCCTCCTTGCTAATCGATTTATCTCAGCTATCTTCGACACCGCCAGTCGGTTGGACTAAACGTGCTTCTCTGAATAACTGATAATAATTGCGTTTCCTCTGTGAATTATTATTTGAAAACGCTGGTGCCAGAGAGAACACCATTATACGTACTTTTAAACGGATTTCATTTTATTTACAAATTTTTTATTGTGCCACAATATAAAATCAATTTGTTAGACAGAACGAATAAGATTTCCTTTACGTATGCATTAGCAAATCTGTTTATAACAACTAACCACATAAGGTATATGTGGTTAGTTTTATAAACAATACATAAATAAAATGTATTTAATGTTTCATTTCAAAATTGATCTTCTTTTGAAAAACCTACCTTGTGCTCTATTTTCCCGTTCCTAAATTGATCCATCCATGGAAGCACAGTGGCACCGGCCTCTTTAAGGAGATCTATATTTCCTTTAACTGCATTGATGGCTCCATCTCTTTCTTCAAACTTATCTCCTCCAACCCAGTTAGCATTTCCAACTTCCCCAATTTGTGGTTTGAAACCTGCTGCTTTTAGACCTGTAATTTCTTTGGTTAGCCTGCTTGTCGCATCTGATCCAGCGCCATACTCGTGAATACTACCAATTAAATCTGGGTTATTGCCATTCGCACGCTTTAGTTGTTCTGCATATTTCATGAGCCCACTTTCACCACCTTCAGTTAGGCCTCCTCCCCAGTTACTGTCCTCCACTACTATCTGACCTTTATAACCTGCGTCTCTGGCAGACTTAATGAGCGTGCTCTGCATATCAGCCCAATCTTTAGTTGCAGAACGTCCACCTTCATTAAAAGTATCTAGAACAAAACTGGGATGATGCCCCAGCGATTTTACAACATTTTTAATATCCGATGCGGCTTGTTGCAATTTATCATCCTTGAGAATATTTCCTCCGCCGCCATTAGCATTATCCCTAAATGTAAATTGAATCTTTACTCCTTGTTTGTCACCTTCACTGACTAATGCTTTTAGCTTATCCATTTGCTGCGGTGAATTGATTTGGTCATGTGTCATTTGAATGCGTAACGTTTGCCCTCCAGCACTTTTGACATCACGCACCATTTGTGTTGCAACTTGCGGAGATGAAATTCTGTCTGGTACTGTATTTGCCCCACCTTTTATTCCACTCGTATCTTTCTTAGCAAAAGAATCTACGTTGCCTTTTTCATATGAATTTACATTCTGATTAATATCGTCATCTGTTATATCATCTGTACTCTGACTAACATCATTATTAAACCCATCATCATCTTGCTCTTGTATAAAATTTTCATCTTGGTTATTTTTTGAACCTTGCATAATTTGTGATAACATCTTAAGTGCCTGATCTATCAGTGAGCGAAGTTCATTAAATAACGTTTCATTACCCAAATTATCACTTGCCAGTTCACCTTTTGGGTTTTCCACTTTATCATTTAATGACGTCGAACTCTTTATACTTTCTCCCCACTGTACATTTGAAAGTGCGTTATTAGTACTGTCAATCTTCAAATCAATTTTTAGATTGCCTTCACCAATAGCTCTTCCACCTTCATCGATGCTATTTACTGGTAAAGATGAACTATAAATATTATTAACACACATATTTTTCTCCTAAATCGCTTTAAGTTAAAGTAAGTTTAAAACCATTTCTTCTATAAACTTATTCATTTCTGATTTACTAACAATATCTTTAAATGATAGTGACGACACTATAACTATTAAAATCCTTTTTAAATGACTGTTATCACTGAATCCGATCATTTCATTTTTACAGCCTTACATCTAAGTATTTGTGGATAAGTTATGTTTTTTTGTTCCGATGGAAGTGAAATTTTTTCTTATTCAATTTTAATAATAGGATGAAATTTATTTCATTTTCTGGATGTTTAGGTTGCGTTTATTATAATAAATCTTGACCTAAGCTTTGATGTAACGAAAAGCTAGCAGTATTGGTTTGATCACCTACTAATCCCAGTCCGCTTCATATTCATATCGTGTCTGGTAAGTTAGCGTTGAGTTTGGGCGGCATTTGTTATAATCCTGACACCCGTTATTCATGACTTTGTTATTGTGAAAACCAATGCTTAACCCGTCCTTATTCAGGCGTTGAACGCAAAAACGTTCGTTAAAACGCTTGATAAATTCGTTCTGCGCTGTCTTGACTGGCTTAATCAAGCACAGGTCTACGCCATGCAGATTTGCACACTGTTTACTCTACTGATATATACGCCGGTTCTTGATCAGTGCTTATCGTATTCGGTTAGCTTCTACAAAGTGCAATGATGTCCAGAATACGCGTGATCGCCCTCCCTGAAATCCTGAAAGCAGCATTTAACGTCAGGCATTCTTTCGTGAAGTCATCCACTCATCTGTTGCCGATGGCCAGTGCGTCCATGACAAAATTCATTGACCGACTCAGAATTTGCACCATCGTGCAGCGCTGCTGCATACCTTCTTTTGCCAGTTCTGCAAGACATCCTCTGTATTTTTTAGCCCATTACGTTGAGAAATGCGGTAGTCCTACTTGTGGTTAACGAAATGCTTCCATGCTGCTGAAGCTGCCAGATACACCGGTAACCAAAATTGTGGCGTTCAGGTGCCAACCCGGTAATGGTAGAGACAGTTGCGCCTCAGCAGCAGGACGCTTAGCCTAATTGCGGTAGGTTTAAGGGGAAAGATCTGTCAGTTTGCAGATACGACGTAGGGACATCCCATTAACCTCGCGCACAACTTCCACGACTTCTGGCGCTGGTTTGTCGTCATTACCTTCTCAAAGGATACCTCCTTGTTCAGCATCGCTTGGACAGCAGAATACTGAGTCTGGTGTTCTCTGCCACGGGATGCTTCAGGCACCGCCATACTGGTTACGCCGTGTGTATAACCGGGTAACTGAAATGATGTGGTTACGGCAGATGTTACGGACAGGAACTCCAGTTTCCGCTTCATAGCGAATACTCACGTTGTGTTCTTCGGAAACACGCTTCTTCGCAGAGGTTTATTCATATGACAGACAAAGACATGACAAACATGACGGTGCTTTAATCAACGTTAAGAATCTGCTAATTACGTGCATTTTTGCTCTGAGATTCATACTTTTTATATAAATTCATCAAAATTTTTTGAAGTTTTCCTCTTGAAAAAATCATTTTATAAAGATTTTTATGTACTAGTCTACGTCTTGAAAATTTTCTATCTTAATAATTAGTTTTTTTAATCAACCACTGTTCCATCTTCTTCTTTTTAAAATTTAACCTTTTAAAAACAGCACGTTATATTTTTATTCTTGTTTTTTAATTATTTCCAATGTGCAATTACTTGCATTTTTTCTTCATATTAAAATCACTCTATTATTCTTTACCTTTTGAGATATTGACCTATTGCATTATTAATGACTAACATTGTAAAAGCTCTTACCCTATTTAGTTTTAAAATTTTCCAGCATCAGGGATTACCCTTCAAAAAAGATATAATTTAAAAGGATGAATTATGAATAGAAACACTTATATGTCATTTATTCCTGTTCAAACGAACATCAAAGAGTTGAGGACAGCTGCGAATTTAACACAAGCTCAGGCTTCTGAAAGATTTGGTTTTAGTCTTCGCTCATGGCAGTTAAGAGAAGCTAAAGACACAAAAAGTTTGCTTTCTCAGGCTGAATATGAGCTTCTTCTGTTATTTGCTGATAAACATCCATATTACAAACTTCACTCACGATAATAAACTCGGAAGATATAATAATTTATCTTTAATGACACTAATCGCACTTTATTTTCTTATCAAAGATATCGTATTTCCTTTCTTATTTTTGTTTTCTATAAAATTAAAAAAGATATTTTAAAATTAGCATAAACCTCATTTCACTTCTCTGGCTTAAGGTTTATGCTACAAAAATGACGTATTTAATTTTTCAATCAAATGCGAGTTATTATATACTAAAATTCATGTTTCTATCTAAAAGCATTCAGCCACTCTTTTCTGGCAACCATTTTTTTTCGTTACGAATATTAATTCAGTCTGTTTAATAAAATTCTTATTGCCAATCTACACCTAGACCGTTCACGCCAGTTATCTGTTGCCTGACTTAGTATATAGAGGTCGCTAATAACGTCGGCAAGGTTAACTTCAAAACCTTTTTTTAATCTCTCACAAGCAATACCACCGATCAAACAGTCTATTTTTTTTGATAAATCGTCAACAGTACCCATTCGTTAATTCATCTTTTTTGCATATACATACATTTGTAACAACTAATCAGGATGCACTCAATGTTCTTTACTCCTGATAAATCATCACACTTCATTTTATGTAAAAATATTTTAATACTTACTTAATAAAAACTGCGTTTAATAATGCAAGATAAACATAGTATTATAATTTCAAACAGATTATCAATTAAAGAATTTTTTAATCTCATTTAACTTCAGAGTGAATACCTCGAAAAATTCAATGACTTTAACTCTGTTCGTATTTTCACAGTGAAAGCGGCTGTGAAGAACTATCTTTTCGTTATCTCTGTTCACACCCATGATAAGTTGTGGATGTGACACATTGAAGTCATTGAACCATGCTAACTGTTTATACATAATTTCTTCTTTGTCAACGCTACATGAAAACTCAGACATTGCATGTAACCAATTTTTATCATCAATATGTAAATTTATTTCATTTTCATCATTCATTGTTAATGCATACACCTCGCCTTGACAGGGTTCGATAGTGTTTACATCCACACCAAGCTCTCTCAGTATTTCATCAATCATATTTTTCACTTAACTTTAAGTATACTTTTTGTGTGTCTTTTCTTTTGATAAGGTTCCATTTTTTTGTGGTTTTTTTTCGCACATGGTAGTAGCCAGTACTTATATTTTTATAAAATAAACCCAGACATATTAGCTGGGCGTCATTTTTCAGCATCATAGCGCCAGACTTGAGTTTGTAAATCAGTTCGTTTAATTTCAGTCTCTAGCTTGCATTTCTAATTTCACAGTGATTCAACCCCCTCAATATAACAGCTAATATGTGAAATTTTAATATGTCCAGAAGCTTAATATGTCCAGCACATGATATATCTTGTTGTCCCAGACCTGACTTTTTAATCTTCATTTTGATTAAGTGTAACTAACATTTTTTTACGCTATGTTAACGTTCTCGTCTCACTTTATCATTATCGGGCGCCCTGTTAAGCATTATGTCGGACACTATGAAACGCAAAAACGACCCTGAGGGGCTTAAAAAGCGCATTCTTGCGAGCGCACTGACCACCTTCGCCGAGTTTGGCATGCAAGGGGCCCGTCTGGAGCACATTGCTGAAAACGCTCAGACCACCAAACGGATGGTGGTGTACCACTTTGGTAACAAAGGGCAGCTCTATATTGATGCATTGGAACAGGTATATCAGCAGATCAGAAAACATGAAACCGGCCTTAATCTGACCTCCTTGGCCCCTGAGCAGGCCATCATTAAACTGGTTGAAGCCAGCTTCGATTACCATGTTTCTCACCCTGATTTCGTGCGCCTGATCTGCATGGAAAACCTGTCTCGCGGCCGCTACATCTCGCAGTCTGCCCGCCTGAGTCAACTGAACCGCAGCGCACTGGATTTACTTGATGACATCCTGAGTCGGGGACAGCAGCAGGGGCTTTTCATCAAAGAGATTGAGACACTGGACGTGCATCGCCTGATCAGCAGCATCTGTGTCCATCAGGTGTCCAACCGCTTCACCTTTAACACGCTGTTCAGTCGGAATGAGAATGAAGACGCAATCATCCGTCGTAATCGTCAGCTCGCCGTCACGGCCACCCTGCGTTATATCGGTTGCTCACAGTAGGCATGAGAAGCGCTCAACGCGATAGTCTAAGCTTAAGATGCATTAATAATATCACTTAAGTAATGAAAGCCGCTTGAGCAGAGACGCCAGCCTTTATCCGCTTCGCCAGACACAACGAGATCCTCACGACAATACACTCTGGAACTGGGCCCATAATGCTCCAATAGGTACGCAGCAACAGGTAGAACGTCCCACCGGAGAGGCCGCTCTGTGTAGCAGTTGCTGCGCGATGCTCGTAACAAGGTGCGCGTCATCGGTAAAACCTACTCGCCCGGCAGAATGCTGGCTGCGCATCCCGACGGTCTGCTGCTGGATCTCAGTGCCTTTACGGGGCTGATCCGCAGCGATGCCCACAGCGTCACCTTTGCTGGCGCCACGCCGCTTGAGTACATCTACCGCATCCTTACATAAATGGACCGGATGCTGGCCTCGTCGCCAAGGGTGGTCTCCGTGCAGACTCTGGCAGGCGAGATGGCAACCGGTACTCATGGTCAGGGCCTGCAGCAAAGCTCCATCGCGGATGAAGCTGAGCAGATTCGACTGGTGCTGAGCGATGGATCCGTGCAGGAACTGTCGTGCGGTGATAACGATTTTGCAGCGGCGCTGGTGTCGTTGGGCACGCTGGGTATTGTGATCCAAGTGACGTTGCGTACCCAGCCTTTCCGCATCTTCACCTGCCACAAGAATGCGGTCCCCGCAGACAATCTGGAAAGCGATCTGCTGCGCAGGAATGAATATTACGCACTCAGTAAAGCATGGTGGTTTGTCGACGACAACATCATGCATGTCTGGAATGCACATCTGGCCAGCGACGACGAGATCCAGCGTTACGAGCAACAGGGACGCGAAGTGGTGGAGCATGCCGACGAAGGTGATGACAGCCTGAACGAGACGATTGAACAGACGCTTGAGCACATGCATCGCGATACGCAGATTCACGGTAAAGGCGGTAAACAGTTTCGTACTGTCATGCGTTTCCGCGCCTTTACTGACGTTACCGGGGATATCTATCAACTGTTCAGTCGCGGTATTGCCGTGCCGCATATCAACGTTGAGATCGGCGTTCCTCTGGAACGCACCCCGGCGATTATCAGCAAAATCAAACGCTGGTATGCCGAGAACCGGCCACACCTGCACTATCCAATCATCCTGCACTGCACCGGTGCCTCTTCCGTCTGGCTCAGCCCTGCTTTCGACCAACCTACCTGCTTCTTAGGTTTTGTCGTGTCTTACGCTGATGATGGATCGCTTTATGAGGCAGGCCTGCACTTCCTGTGCGAAGTTGAGAAACTGCACTGGGATATCTTCCGCGCCCTGCGTGAACGGCTTGATCCCAAGAATTGCTTCAGCAACGACTACACCGTTCACTGCAACAAACCAAAACGCGCTGGCCTTTGCTCGTGATGGTGACCGATGCGATAAGCCACGACGACTGTGAAACCCTTAAGGGTTGCCTCATCCATCGGGTTGACCCGCTTTATCCGCACAGCGATATGAGCCAGCATTACGCCGCTTAACGCTTTGGTGAGGTCTGGACAAAACTGCGCGCCTGCAGTTGACCGATTATCGTTGTGTGGTGTTTCTGGATGCTGACATGCTCATATTAAAAAATATGGATGAGCTGATTACGCTGGATCTGGGTGATTTCAGCCTGGCCGCCTGCCATGCCTACCGCTGTAATCCTAACCAGATTGCATCCTATCCTTACAGTTGGGAGCCCGAGTTCTGCCACTATACCTGGCAGGAGCGGGAGCAGGCACCGCCGGAACACGTTGATTACTAACTGAATGGTGAGTTCCTGGTTCTGGAACCGGATGAGGCTATCTTTAAGGACCTTGAATCGCGCATTGCCGCCATTGATGATTTGCGCGCGTACGCCTTCTCAGGGCAGGACTTACTCAACGAAGCCTTTAAAGATAAGTGGCTGCCTCTAGCTTATATTTACAACCCTCTGAAAAACCTTCGTTTTCAGCACGACGTTATGTGGCAATGTGAAGGGGTGAAGAATCGGCACTATATTCTGACTAAACCTTGGCAGCGGGATTTGTCACAGCTAGTAAGCCAGCGTGACCGCTACTACGCGATGGATAAGCTTTGGTGGGATAAATTTTCTGACCGATGATGACGCTGCGCGTCTGCCCTGCAGCAGGCGCGCATTCGTTTGATCGGCGTTAAGTCTGCTGTAACGAATCACCTATACTTCCTTCCAGCACTGTTCCGTTGCTGACTGCGCGATCGCTTCCAGTACCTTTTGTACCTGCAGACCTTCGGCAAAATCTGGCCACATGCGATCGCCTGCGGCGATACCATTGATCAGATCGCGAATTTCCACTGTCTTTTGATCGTTGAAGCCAATACCGTGACCAGCTGACACACAAAAACTGGCATAGTCCGGATGGGCGGGCCCGGTCAGAATCGTTTTAAAGCCCTGACGTCCTGCAGGTTCATCATGGAGATAGAGTTCAAGCTCTGCCATCCGCTCTTGCGTATAACGCAGTGTCCCTTTCGTTCCTGTCACGACATAGGTCAGGCCCATCTTGGCCCCGCAGGCGATGCGCGAGGTTTCTATAACGCCGTGCGCTCCGTTCTCGAAACGCAAAAGTGCGCTGGCCTGATCTTCATTCTCTACCGGTAACTGGCGGTTGAGATCTTTCGGATCGGGACGCGACCGGATAACCGTCATCATATCGCCGCTGACTTCCGCAATATTGCCAACCAGATAATGGGCCATATTAACGATATGCGCAGCCAGATCGCCCAGGGCACCCAGTCCGGCCAACCCTTTTTGACAGTGCCAGTCGAGCGGCGTGTCGGGTTTCGCCAGATAGTCCTCGTTGTGCGTGCCGTAAAAATGCACCACGTCGCCAATTTCGCCTCGCGTAATAATCTCTTTCGCCAGTTGGCTGGTGGGGTTTTTCATGTAGTTAAAGCCCACCAGCGTTTTCACACTGGCTTTTTTTGCAGCCTCGACCATTTCCTGTGCATCCGCAACGGTCAGAGAAAGCGGTTTTTCAGAATAGACATGTTTACCGTTAGCGATTGCAGCCAGCGCCATTTCCTTGTGAAGGAAATTGGGGGCGCAGATGTCGACCACATCAATATTGGGATCGCGCACCAGCTCGTGCCAGTCGCCCGTAGCGCGGGCAAACCCAAAGGTGGCAGCCTGCTTTGCCGCCAGTTCGGGATTCACCTCTGCCAGCATTTCACGAACGATTTCCCCTTTTAACGCAAATACTGCAGGGGCCTGGGCATAGGCAATTGCGTGGCAGCGGCCAATATACCCACTGCCGATCATGCCGATTCTGACTTTGTTCATTTCAACTCCGGGCGGACAGAAAAAGTTTAAATGAAATTTAAATTCCATTTACAAGCATTTCAAACTTAAAATGAAATAAATGTGACGAAGATAAAGAACAATCTTAGGCGTTTAACTCAATGCAATGTTTTAAGCTGACATGCGGTGTCCATGAACAGACTAAAAAGCACCATATACATGGCAAACGTGGTACGCAGACCTAAGCGATACGACACAGAGGACAGAGTTGGTGAGTATTTCAGCAATCAGACAATTTTGTGGAAAAGAGCTTTGACAAGCCTGCGCGACGTCGATAATATGCGCTCCGTTCGAACGATTCCTCTGTAGTTCAGTCGGTAGAACGGCGGACTGTTAATCCGTATGTCACTGGTTCGAGTCCAGTCAGAGGAGCCAAATTTAGAGAAGCCCGCTCAGTTTTCGCTGAGCGGGCTTTTTTCATCGACGCTAAAAATAATAAAAATCGCTCCGAGCGGCTATCCTATCGTAGAGCACAGAATTCTTCTTGTCCTGACCATCGTCGACATTAAATCCAAAAAACGATCCAATGGCTTCCAGCTTCTCATTGGTGTAAGAGACGTAAGGATTACATGGGCACTTTTTTATATGTACTGCACAACACATTGTAAGCTTAATTTAATACGCTTATATTAATCCTTTATTTGAAAACAAGTTAACATAAGTAAAGTGATGTAGAACAGTCGCTAATTACCATTGGGCTCAATGAAAAAATGTTTTTCTTATCTTTACAGTTTAACTTCTTTCTTAATTACTTCGATTATCCTTATCGGTCATTAATATTTGTGTTAAAAAAGCGCTTATACTGCCTATGAGCGTAGCCAAGCTTAAAAAACCACCCGCTGCAAATTGTTATTACATTTCAATATCATGTCATTTTTTTTACAATAGTTCTAAAAATTTTTACCTTCCTGCCGATATTAATTTTAGAGTATTTGCCATAACAGCAAAATTTTCTTACATGCAGTTTTTTGAGAGTGAGAGGTTTAGATGGCCCTTAAACAGTTTTCATAACTTACTTTTTTGCAGCGCTTTACCGCTCAGATGACAGTTGTACTCTGCGCGGTTGCTGTAACGAGCAGTTTTAAATGTGGCTTACAGTACGCGCAGTAAAAGATTACTAATGAACGCCGGAAAGATGGTTGATGGTAGCTACGCACTCTTCATGTCGCTTTAAAGTGACCAGAACGCAACAAAATCTCCGGCGGCAAGCTGACGCCAGAAAAGCAACCGGCAGCCCTTTTAACCAGAAATCTTGATATTACATCTATTTTATCAGCAGGGGGAGTTTGTGAAAGAACAGATCTCCACATCAGGCAATATGATATGTGCTCAAAAGAGGGCGTCTAACAATATGGCGTTTTCTTTCATATTGCCACCGCCTATCCCTTCAGAGTCAGGACCTGCTGGCATCTTTTACGATTTTAACGATGGAGCCAGAATACTCTTACCTGAAGGACGTTGGCGTGTCACTCTTCTTGATGACGACTCAGGGAATGTTCTTTTTCAGTGCGAATCCGGTGCTGGTTGGGTTACTTCATCTAAAAAATATTTTGTCCGTTTCCGTATTCGAATCTGGTGTGAAGACGACGCCGACCCTTTACTTGATATAGCCTTGGATCTTAAGGGGCGTCATGTACTCATATCTTTCCCAACCGGCACGCTTGGCGACCTCATTGGCTGGTTCCATTACGCAGAACGCTTCCGTCAACAACATAATTGCCATCTTGAATGTAATATGTCTCAGAATATCATTACGTTACTAGAAGCACAGTATCCTGATATTCACTTTTCCACGCCCGACGCCATGAGGCAGTTATCTCCATATGCCACCTACCGGGTTGGACTGTTCTTTGGGGGCAACGATACGCACCAACCTCTGGACTTTCGCCAGACCGGCTTTCACCGTATCGCTGGACACATTCTGGCGGTAGATCACAGAGAAGAAGCACCGCGTCTTAACTTGAATGCCTCACGCACAATCACTGAGCCTTATGTTTGTATCGCTGTCCAGTCAACTTGCCAGGCTAAATTTTGGAACAACGGACAGGGTTGGGCCGAAGTCGTTGCGCATCTTAAAGCTCAAGGTTACAGGGTACTTTGCATTGATCGGGAGTCAATAACAGGCAGTGGGTTTGTCTGGAATCATATTCCTTATGGTGCCGAAGATTTTACTGGCAACCTGCCGCTGCAGTCGCGTGTAGACCTGCTCAGGCACGCCAGCTTTTTTATCGGCCTGGCGAGTGGATTATCCTGGCTGGCTTGGGCTGCAAAAATTCCAGTGGTGCTTATAAGCGGATTTAGTCTGCCGGGTGCTGAATTTTACACGCCATGGAGAGTATTCAGTAGTCATGGTTGCAATGGTTGCTGGGACAGTCCTCATGAAAATTTTGATCACCAAGACTTCTTTTGGTGCCCAAGACACAAAGGAACCGAGCGTCAGTATGAATGCACTCGATTGATTACGGGAAAACAAGTAATCGGAGTGATAGAGCGGCTGCGCGATCAACTTACGCGAGAAAATAGCGTATGAAAAAAAATAAATGTGCTAATAGCGGCTTGCAAAAAAATGCCAAAGAGGCGAGCAGATGAACAAAGTTTACCGAGTAATTTGGAGTGTTGCGCGCCAGGCTTGGATCGTCACTTCAGAACAAGCGGGCTATGGTGGCAGTATTCCGCTATTGGCCGCAACGTTAATGCTGTCTTTTGTATCTGAGAATGCCGCTGCCGTAAACCATAGCAACGAAACGATTGGAGACACACAGTCACAAAATATCCTGAACGGGGATATCGCAACTGCATCAACGATTAACAACGGTGGTAATCAGTTCATCAGCAGTGGTGGTCTAGCTACGTCCACAACCGTAAATTTAGGCGGCGTGCAGTATGTTAGTAGTGGAGGCTTTGCAACATCATCTCTGATCACCTCAGGCGGTTTTCAAACGATTTTAAGCAATGGAATGGCGACAGATACGATTGTGAATGGCGGCACACAAACCATCAGGAATGGAGGCTCGGCGAGTAGTATTCTTGTAAATTCTGGTACGCAGACTGTTCAGGACGGAGGGAAGGTAACATCCACTACCGTGAATTCAAGTGGCGGGCAATACATCAGCAGCGGCGGTACTGCAACATCGACTATTTTGAATTCAGGCGGTTTACAGTATGTTAGCAGCGGAGGTTCAGCTGCGTTCACAACCGTGAATTCAGGGGGAATTCAAAACGTACTTGGCGGGGGGATGGTTACGGACGTTCTCGTCAACGGCGGAACACAGTTCATACAAGATGGTGCCACAGTCACATCAGCTACCGTTAACGCTGGCGGTTTTCAGACCGTTATGAGCGGAGCTTTAGCAACAAGTACACTGGTAAATGGCGGCACACAAACCATCATGAACGGCGGCTCAGCAAGCAACATTCTTGTTAATTCTGGTACGCAGACCATTCAGAATGGTGGCAGAGTGACAACCACCACAGTGAATGCCAGTGGAGGGCAATACATAAGTAGTGGTGGTTCAGCTACATCTACCCTGATCAACTCCGGCGGTTCTCAGTACATCAGTAGCGGTGGCTCAGCCATATCCACGGAATTAAACGCAGGCGGCTTTCAGATTGTTTTAGCTGGCGGACAGGCAACGAGCACAGTAGTCAGTGGCGGCATGCAGACGGTTGAAGATGGAGGATCAGTTACTTCGACTATTGTTACCTCGGGCGGCTCCCAGACTGTTTTCAACAGTGGAGTGGCGACGGGTACGATATTGAACAATGGAACACAGACCCTGAGAGACAGGGGATCAGCTACTGGCACCACAATAAATACAGGCACGCAGACGATTCAGTCTGGGGGAAGCGCAACATTTACCACATTGAATTCATACGCAGGTCAATACGTCAGCAGCGGCGGTTCTGCAATATTGACTATAGTAAATTCTACCGGTAGCCAGTACGTTAATAATGGCGGCTTAGTTACATCCTCTGTAGTGAATTCTGGCGGCCTCATAACGGTATTGAGAGGTGGTACAGCCACATCAACCCTTATAAATTCAGGTGGATTTGAGATCCTGTCTGGCGGCGCTCTGGGTTTAGAAACGTTGGTGAATTCAGGTGGAACATTAAGTGTTTCGAGTGGTGGAGTCCTGAGTGGCACAACCACCCTTAATGATGGAGCTATTTTATTAAGTAATAGCATCATTAATAATGGAAATATGAATTTTGTCCTCCAAAACATCAGTGCCTGGGATGGGAATTTGACAGGCAATGGACAAGTTACCAAAGATGGCATTGGTGGCCTTCGTTTAGGAGGTACCCTGAACCAGTCCCAGATTAATCTTAATGCAGGCTCATTGGTTATGGATGGGCTGGAGGCCACGACGACAATTGTTGCGCAATCCGGCACATCGCTATCACTATTAAACAACACGATCCTGAACGGCATTATAGATCCGACAGATGTTAACATTGACCAGAGTAGCACATGGAATATAACGGGTGACTCTCTGGTAAGCACTCTGACAAATGCAGGTAAAGTTGTCTTTGTACCAACTTCAGGAGGTCTTACACCACACACGTTGACAGTAACCAATCTCATTAGCAATGGTGGTTTCCTCACGCTTAACACTGTTGCAGGTGACACGAATTCTCCAGTTGACCATGTGATTATTGATGGTGGACGCGCCTCTGGTAATACTGAACTCCTGATAGTAAATCACGGAGGTCTCGGTGCTCAAACAACAGGCAATGGCATCACCATTATAAAAGCAATTAACGGTGCAACAACGGATGTAAACGCATTCAGCATGAAGCAACCTCTCAATGCAGGCGCTTACTCCTACAGTGTTTACCGTAACGCAGATCAAAGTTGGTATTTAACTTCGCAACAAGTGCGATCTATTAACACTGTTAACGATGGCAATACGTCGGGAAGCCCCGATAGCTCCTTTCAACCTGTTAGCGCAGTGACGCAATTCCCAAACTATCGCGATGCCGTTTGGGTATATGCCGCAATGCCGGCACTAACACTCGATTATGACCGCCTCGTGGCGGGTACAGCCGACTCTCGGTTTAACTATGCACCTTCCAGCAGAATATGGGGGCGACTGGCTGCCGGATATCTTCGTCAACCTAATAGCGGCAATCTTATGAAGGGCAACCAACCTGAGAGTAATAGTGCTTACAGCTTCGTACAAATCGGTGGAGATTTATGGCAACTCGATGGTGAAAATACAGACTGGCGTGCAGGTATTTACGGCGCAACAGGCATTATGCGCAATGATGTTTGGCGCGATAGCGGAAATCGTGCAGCAGGCACGGCGCGTGACACTATATATGCTGGCGGTGGATATATTTCAGGGCTAACGCATTCTGGCTTGCATATTGACGGACTACTTCAAACCAGTTATCACAGCTTGTCGACGTCCTCAAACGACGCTACCAGACTCTCAACTGCGGGGATTGGTTGGTTGAGCTCTGCTGAAATCGGGCAGGCATTTAATATAACCTCAAGACTGGCTATTGAGCCGCAAGTTCAGTATACGATACAGGGGCTCAGCATCGATGAAGGGCAGGACGAAGCTGCCTACATCAACTGGCATAAGCCTTATCGACAATCAGTGCGTACGGGATTAAAAATTGGCTCAGTACGTGATAATGAAGCGAAGTTTGAATGGTGGTTAACACCTTCCTTGGTAGAGTCTTATGGAGGCCAGAGTGAGATGACAGCCTCAATACCGGAAGTAGACAATTCACAGACAACTTTTCGAAGTAAACTCACAGGTAGCAGCATTAACCTTAACACCGGCCTTGCAGCTCACATTCGAAATAATTTGACGCTGAACTTGCAAAGCGGATGGTCTGAATCACTTCATGGAGGAGAATCCAGTGGCTATTATGCTCTTGTAAATCTGGTCATTTCATTCCATTAGTAGCAAAGAACACCGGCGCGACTCTCCAGTGTTCTTTATATCTTAGATGCTTACTACTTTAGACGCTGTCAGAAATTTTAGAAAAAATGAACGTTAATACGTTTAATTTAATGTTGTTCTTAACGCACGCCAGTAAAGATGCCTGAGCAAGTAGTCTTTGTATAAGTATACCAGCTTTAGTTTCACGCACTTTTAGGGGGAAGGTCACAGTTTCAGGGATAAGATCACTTACATGCTGGCGGGTTCGACTTTACGCGGTTCTGGATCGTCCAGCCGGTTCCATCGCAGGTACGGCAATAGTGTGGCGCACCTGCAAGTCATGATGCAGGGTTGCAACACAATACAAACCAGGCACGCGAAACAATCGCTACGCCAATCAGCGCAACCAGCACGCCTAGTAGCGTCATACGACCGCCTGCCGAGCTGAACAGTGCGACAAAACGGCCCTGCATTAACGGCGACATGAGCGTACCGACGATCAGCTTAATGCCGATAGCGATACCTAACGACATCCCAAGATAGCGTATGGTCAGGCCATAGTTGATGTTACCGATTCCCCACATAGCACCAAACACAAACACCGGTAACAGCTGTGAAAGACTGAAACTGCTTTAGTACCCCTTGAAATTCGGCAGCAGTGCTGTACTGCCCCCCCATGGCATAATCAGTCAGGATATAACGCCACCCACTGCCCACATGGTTTCCCACGACCATTTTTTCACCTGTTTAAAGGACGCATAAAAACATGCGGCACTGGCGGCTCGCACCAGATGCCAGAGGATACCGGCAATAATGGTACTTTTCATTGTTATTCTTTCGTAAGGTTGAGGCCAGGCAGGAAACTGCGGTTTCCCGATTAGCAGCAGTCTGGGGGAGCTGCTTTCAGTCATCTTAAATGACTCTGAGGTGTCTGTTAACCCCGTGGCAATTCAGATCACAAATTCATATTTAACTGGCTTAAAACCCTGCTGAACGCTTTAAAAAAGGTTCACACCACCTGTGTTTTTTTGGCAAAAAATTGCAGCAGAAACGGCAACCGGGTGGCGCATGCGTTCAGCAGATATCTCAGGTCTGACGGTGTTATGTTCACCTAAAAAGAACTCAAGGGCAACCTGTCACGTTGCCCTTTGAACAGTGGACAATGCGTAATAAATTCTCCCTTTATGACTGTTCGACCCGAAGCACGATGCACTCTGCGCTAATTTCTGCCGTCACCCGCGTGCCGGTTTCAAATCCGACTTCACGCAGCCATTTACCACTTATATTTAGCGCAGGTGTGCTGGTATCGCCAAAATTAGGCACATAGCCGACTTTATAACGGCGTTGCGTTTTTGAAATCGTGGAAGAGGCGTTTGAACAACATCAAGCGTGACAGTAGACATCGAATAATCTCCATTATCTAATGATAGCGTATTGATACAATGCGCCGACCCGGGATCAACAAAACAAGCAGCATACTAACGAAAAAGGTATGCATGCTGTCTGCCCGTGCGGGTGTTGAGGGGGCCGGTATCTGATTTTACAAAAGCGGGTAAAATATACCGCTCGCAGATAATGATAACAAGCCAGGCGCTGGAACGCGGCTCGCATAATTTAATTATGCGCGTCTTATCAACGATCATTCATCCGATTCTGGAAAGCCTTATGATGTTCACTCTGAGTGGCGTTGTTCAATCCAGAAGCGAAATTATGGAATGTCCATGGCGGTCAGGTAACCATATTCACTTTTTGTTAAAGTTAATTGCTCATTCTGATTAAAGAACAATTTCACAAAATTCACACTTTCACCCTGTAACTCAACGCGCTGATACTCTGTAAAAGTGAATTGATTTAATATTTGCATCATTCTGTCAGCATGTTCCGCCGGAATGGGGTTCTTTGAGATCACTGTTGCCGCAAAAGTCGGTTCTGTTTCTCTGGAGGGTTTGAAGTTATGCTTTTTCAACTTTGCCTTCTGCGCAAAGGCAAGTAACGCTTCATGTGCACTGTTGAAATTATCCGCAAGATTCTTCAAATGTGCAGCCAACTGATTAATAGACAGGGTTCGGTTGTTCGAATACAACGTCGCACCCGCGCCGCCAATCCCCGCCAAAACAGGGACGACACTTCGTCCAATAATGCTGATTAAACCTGCAGTAGATGTCCAAAAGATTGCCAGTAACGTAGCAGAGCTGACGGCAAAAGCCCCCACTGTAGTGGCATTATAATGCTGGACGGGAATACCTAATATGCGATTGTTCATCTGTTTGATTTCCCCATCAGGTCGCCGGGACGTGGCCTGCTCCGAGGGGGGATTGGCATAACGTTGATTGTTATTTTTTTTAAAATCGTTTAATGCACTGGCAATATTACTGGTTTCTCTCTTGGAGAGATTATAAATATCCATAGGCTCAAGTGATTTCATCAGAATCAATGATTCTTTGAGGATTTCAGCGGGCAAGAAATTGCCAGAGCTTGAAGGATTCAAACTGGGGTTTGTTGTGAGCCCCTCAATTACATGTATACTTGGAAATGCCATTATGACCTCTCTATCCGATGCAAACAGACGCTGCGATTAGCTTTCTTTATTTTGTTTAATATCCCAGCCCATCTGCACCGAGGCTGCTTTACTTCCCTGAGAAGCCTGCTCCCAGTATTCCAGTGCCACTTTGCTGGCCTGAAATGCGTATTGCATCCCCAGCGTGGAGGCGTGACCGACTCCGGTAAAGTCAGTCTGTGTCACCAATACATCTTCCAGCGTGATACGGGTATACTCAACTTCCTGTCCGCCCGCTTTACAGACAGACAGCTGAACTTTTGGCAGATGTTTACCGGTGGCGCAATATTTCACTAACGCAGGCGTGGCTTTATCGATCAATGCCTCAACGCTTAGATCATGATAATTAACTTTCCCTGCTCCACCGCCGCCGCCAACAGCCATATTGCCTGGCTGCTGCGCTCCCCAGTTAAATGACAGGACATCAATCCATTTTTTATGATTCGCATTTTGCGATTCGCCTTCGATTCCATCTATTTTTAAAAATATATCAATAGCCATTTTTCACCTTTATATTTCAGGGCAGATTCACTCAGCTCTCTTTATTTTGTTTAATATCCCAACCGGCTTTGGTTTCCGCGCCTTTGGTGCCGCTTGCGCTTTGTTCCCAATAGCTGGTTGAAACTTTGGATGCCTGAAAAGCGTAGTCAACCACAATAGTGTCACTTTGCCCGATGCCGTTGAAATTAGTCGCGGTAACCAGAACATCTTCTAATACGATTTTGGAATACTCGACCTGGCTTCCACCGGCTTTACAGACGGACAGTTCAACTTTTGAAACATGCTTTCCGCTGGAACAGTATTTAAGGATGGCAGGCGTGGATTTATCGATTAACGCTTTAACACGCAGATCGTTGAAATTCACTTTCCCTGCGCCGCCACCGCCTCCCACCGCCATATTGCCGGGTTGTGAAGCCCCCCAGTCAAATGACAGCACGTCGGTCCATCCTTTATGGTTGCTGTCCTGGGATTCTCCTGTGGTACCTTCAACTTTCAAATAAATATCGATCGCCATTAATTTTTTCCGATTACGTTGTGATGAGGATAAAACGGGCGTTGCAATCCGTTATGTTCAGTAGGTTTCGACAGAATTTAGTGCCATTTAATATTAAAAAATATAAAACAGCATGCAATGACTGTCGTAGCGTGCGAACAAGAAATAAAAAGACGCCTGCGTGTTTTACGCAGTGAAAATGAATATGTCAGGATATCTAAAATAGAGGTATCCTTTTGAAGATCTTGATACATTAATAAAATTAACATGACTTCATGTCAATTAATTTACAACGCACGCTAATTTATTGGGATAAATCTGAAAGCAAATATTATCGAAAGGTTATCGTTTCAAGAGGTAATAGTTTTAACCAAAACGCGGCACTGCCATCGACCTAATCGGCAGGCGTTGGGAGCGCGAGGGCTGCCGAAGTGGGATTATTATTGAATAAAAAAAACCCACGCAACCAGTGCTGCGTGGGGTTATCAATCGGCTGGAATCAATCAGGGCTTAACGCCAGCCCAGCTCCGGAGCCACATACTTCAGAATCGATTCTATGACGTGCGCATTGTAATCCACGCCCAGCTGATTCGGCACGGTCAGCAGCAAAGTATCGGCTTCAGCTATTGCTTCATCCTCTGCCAACAGCTTGATCAGTTTTTCCGGTTCGGCGGCATAGCTGCGGCCGAAAATGGCGCGGGTTTTCTCATCCAGAAAGCCCACTGAATCCTGATCCTGCCCACTGCGGCCAAAGTAAGCCCGGTCCATATCATTTACCAGTGCAAAAATACTGCGGCTGACGGAAACCCGTGGCTCACGCTGGTGCCCTGCCGCTTTCCAGGCTTCACGATAGGCGCGAATCTGTTTAGCCTGCTGGATGTGGAACGGCTCGCCGGTTTCATCATCTTTCAGCGTCGAGCTTTGCAGGTTCATGCCCATCTTCGCCGCCCATACGGACGTAGCGTTGGAGCCGGACCCCCACCAGATGCGATCGCGCAAGCCTTCAGACAGCGGCTCCAGGCGCAGCAGGCCGGGTGGGTTCGGAAACATCGGCTGTGGATTGGGTTTGGCAAAACCTTCGCCACGCAGCGCATCCAGGAACACCTCGGTGTGACGACGGCCCATGTCGGCATCCGTCTCGCCTTCCTGCGGTGCATAGCCAAAGTAGCGCCAGCCATCAATAACCTGTTCTGGTGAACCGCGGCTCAGTCCCAGTTGCAGGCGACCGTTAGAAATCAGATCGGCCGCACTCGCGTCTTCCACCATATAAAGCGGATTCTCATAGCGCATATCGATAACGCCGGTGCCTATTTCAATTTTTTTGGTGCGCGCGCCGACGGCTGCCAGCAGCGGAAACGGCGAGCTGAGCTGACGGGCAAAGTGATGCACACGAAAATACGCGCCGTCGGCGCCCAGTTCTTCTGCCGCCACGGCAAGATCGATAGACTGCAGCAATACGTCCTGAGCCGAACGGGTGGCTGACTGAGACGAAGGTGTCCAGTGGCCGAATGAGAGAAAACCAATATTTTTCATCTGTGACGTCTCCTGACGAAAGACGGTTGCTTTCGCGTTATAAACCGTAATGCACAAAGGGTACGCCAGCTTGTCCATCACTGATAGTGAATATCCTTAAGCGCTACGTTCAAGAATTTTGACATAAGGTTAGCCTGCCAGTCCCTATCCTGTTGGCGTTCAGGTTGTAATATTACTTGCGAGCGCGTTGGGTTTTGACGCATAACAGAAATTGCGGCGCTGTGTTAGGGCAGACGCTTTTCATACAAGGATATCGGATGCGCATTTTAATGGTGGGTGCCGGAGCGACCGGCGGATATTTTGGCGCACGGCTGGTACAGGCCGGGCAGGATGTGACCTTTCTTGTGCGTGAGCGCCGTCTCAGTCAATTACAAGAAAACGGCCTCGTGCTGCAAACCCCATCCGGACGCGAAGTCCTGCAACCGCAGTTAGTCACTGCTCCTGCGCTGAACAGCCCGTTTGACCTGATCATTCTGACCGTTAAAAGTACCGGACTTGAGCAGGCGTTGCGCGATATGAATAACGCGGTCGGGCCAGAAACCCTGATTATGCCGATTCTCAACGGTATGCGGCATTTCGATACCCTGATTGCCCATTTTGGCGCAGACAAGGTGGTGGGCGGCCTGTGCAAAATTAACGCCACGCTTAACGAACAGGGCCACGTGGTGCAGCTCACGCCACTGCATCAGCTCTATTACGGTGCGCTGGATGGCCATAACGACGCACGGCTTCAGCAACTGGATGCGGCGCTACGCACCTGTGCGGTAGAGACGTTTTTTACCGAGGATATTATCAGTGAACTGTGGGAAAAATGGCTGCTGTTAAGCACGTTAGGCGCGGTCTGCTGCCTGGCGCGAGGTAACACGCAACAGGTGCTGAACGCTGAAGGCGGCGAGATGCTGCTTCAGGGCATTTACGCTGAGGTGCTTCAGGTTATTTGCGCCGAGAGTTATCACCCCCGCCCTGCCGTTACCGCCAAAATTTATCAGTGGCTGAACAATCCGGCCACGCCGATGACGTCTTCAATGTATCGTGATTTGACCCAGGGTTTCGCGATTGAAGCAGAGACCATCATTGGCGACCTGCTGTTGCGCGCCAACCGTCATAGTCTTACGGTGCCGCTGTTGAATGCGGTGAACGTTAACCTGCAAATCTATCAACAGAACCGTTAAACACGGAAGTGATGAGAAAGCAGCCGCGCCGTTGCAGGACGCGCGGGTAACGGAATTTTGTTACACTCGCTGCCTCATCTTATGGAGGAATAATGACGTCCCGCTCTGTGACCCTTGATGATGTTGCCCAACTGGCTGGCGTTTCCTATCAAACTGTTTCTCGTGTACTTAACCGGTCTGAGCAGGTCTCCCCCCGCACCCGAGAAAAAGTTGAAGCGGCGATGCAACAACTTAACTATGTTCCCAACCGGGTCGCGCAGCAGCTGGCGGGAAAAGCCACCCGCACCCTGGGGCTGGCCACCAGCAATCTGGCCCTGATGGCACCGGCGCAAATTGCCTCGGCCATACAGCAGCGCGCCGCCAGAGCCGGATACCACCTGGTTATCGCCATGGACAGTGAAGACAACCCCGAAGCCACGGTGAATGAACTGATGGCCCAACGTGTTGATGCGGTGCTGATTAATATCCCTTTAGAAGCGGCTGAGGCAGAAAAAATCCGCGCGATGTGTGGCAAAAAACCCGTACTGTTTCTGGATGCCGATCCGCATGCTGTTGTCTCTCACTGCCAGTATTCAAACGAACAAGGGGCACGAGCCGCCGTGGCGCATCTGATTGCCCTTGGACACCGGCAAATCGGCCTGCTAAATGGCCCTGTGCGCTCGATATCGGCGCGTCAGCGCGAAGCCGTCTGGCGTCAGGTACTGGCCGATCATCAGCTCTCCCCCTGCTGCGTACTGCGCGGCGACTGGAGCGCAAAATCGGGCTATCAGGCCATGCTGACGCAGCTACCCGATGCCCTGCCCCAGGCGCTGTTAGTGGCGAATGACGAGATGGCGTTGGGCGCAATGCGGGCGCTGCATCAGCACGGCGTGGCGATCCCGGCCGATATTTCCATTGTGGGGTACGATGACACGGCGGAAAGTGCCTGGTATCAACCCCCGCTCACCACCGTGCGTCAGGACCTTCAACAACTTGGCACCCACAGCGTTGATCGGGTGCTGGCCGAACTGCGCGGTGAGGCGGTGACGTCCCGCATACTGGAGCCGGTTCTGGTGATACGGGAAACCACCGCCGTACCCGCCAGTCAGGACCTGGACTTATCCGATCTGGCCCGTCAGCTGCAGCAGATTGCGCGTAAGCTTTCGGGTTAAGCGTTTTAGCCCGCCATGCGGGCGCAAAAAAGCCCGCCCAACCTTGAGGGTTGCAGCGGGCCGGTGATATCGGTAACGGACGTTCTGCGCTACCGGCGCGCCATTACGGCGCTTTTGTCTCACCCACGCCCAGCGTCTTGAGCTTTTTAGACAGCTCACGGCGCTCTTTAGACAGGTCAGCATTTTTGATGATGTATTCATCAACGCGATCTTCATAGTCAGCACGCATGCTGGCGATGATTTCCTGAATCGCCTCAACGCTCATGCCGGGTTTAATGTATTCGCTCAGGTTATCCAGCAGCAGCACACGCTTTTGGTTGTCACGAATTTTCTTCTCATTATCGACAATTTCACGCTGCAGTTTGTTCTTGCGGCGAAACGTACGCACAAACTCAAGTACGTCCTGAAATGATTGCTTGGCATTTTCCATGATGGCACCTTTCTTTAAGCCTGCTAAAGCAGGGAGAGAGTCAAAACGATCAGCTTAGCGGCTAGCCAGCCTTATGGGCAATTCTCACAGCTAAATTCGGACTGGCTCTTATCTTAGCGCAAAAAAACCGGGTTTCGCATTAAGTCATTGTCTGAGGTGATTATTTACGCAGCGCCAGACGCATCAAATCGGTCATGCGCTCCAGCTGCTTCGCCAGCTCCAGACTCAGCCAGACATAACCATAAATCGGCGTTTCCTCAAGACGGTCGCTGCCGTCGGCGATCAACTGCTTAAGTTCTTTGACGATTTCTGTTAACTCATGGTTGGCAGCAATAATGTCATAGGTTTCCCCCTTCACCGCCATCACCGATAAGGTGCGTAACGCGTTTTCCGTCATCTGCTGGGTACGACGCAGTGCCGGGGCGTTCAGCATAATCAGATGGCTTTCCCGCGATGCCCACCAGGCATTAATTTGCATCTCAATGGTGTACACCATATTACGGTTAATGGTCTGAATCGCTTCAAACACTGAACGGGGAATACGCGTTTCCTTACTGGATGGCTCCAGCAAAACCCGCATTTTGATCACGCTGGTGAGCAGTTTACCAAACGGCTTGTTCAGTCGCGGCTTGTCCACCAGGTTGGCCGAAAACCCCGCATGATAGATTTTCGCCATCTCGCCCAACGTATCCGAAAGTTGGATACGCCAGTGAATATACGCGCGTTGCGCCCACACGGCGGTAAATATCAGCGCCAGCAGCGAGCCTAAAATCACATCGCCGCCGCGCCACATGGCAACGGTGAAATCCCCCACCGGCGCGCCTACCACCACGCAGAGCGTGATGCCAATCAACAACGCCATATAGGGATGTTTTCCCAGGGTCAGATAGCCGCTGATAAACATAATCAGCCCGCACCATGCCAGCATACCCGGCAGCGAAATGATCTCCAGCTTTAGCGCGATTAATCCCGAAATGGAACCGGCAATCGTGCCACCAATGCGCTGAATGGCGCGGGGAAACACATTGCCCCACGTCGAAATCGGCCCCATGACGACCACCAGCGTAATCAGCGGCCAGGTGCCTTCGGGGATTTCAGTGATGCGGACAAATAAAAAAGCAAAGAGAAACGCGACCGCGATGCGCAGACCGTGCACGCTGCGGTAATGACGATACAACCAGAATTCCAGATTTGAGATGGGCTTATCAGAGCGCAAGGTGGCTGTCCGCTGGTAAAAAGGTGATTCTACGCGATGCGCCCTGTCACTCCTGGCGCGCCGTCAATATTTTAGTGAATGCCTGAAGCAATGGGTCATTATCTCCGACCCGTGACCGTAAATCAGCAAAATTAACCGCTCAGGTGGCCAGACGGCCCTGAGGCAGGCGATCGCCCGGCACCTGCCCGACAGGCAGGTGCGCGTAGCGTGAGATTAAAACTTACGTTTCAGATAGTCAGAGAGGCGGCTAACTATGCCCGCTTCGTTTACAGCGCTGAGCGCCACCAGTGGATAACTGGCAATCTGCTTATCTTTGTCCATCACCTGGATTTCCCCAATGTTTTCATTGGCTTTCAGCGGCGCTTCCAGATCGGTACGCTGAATGACGTATTTGGCTTTGACGTTCGGGATTTCACTGCGCGGTAGCGACAGATAGACGTCCTCTGCCGTGCCCACTTCCACCTGGTGCGGATTACCATACCAGACATGCTCGCTGCCAATTTTCTTACCAGCATGGAACAGTTGCACCGTGTCGAAGGTATTCTGTCCCCAGACCAGCAGCTTGCGGGCCTGCTCTTCGCGCCCTTTGGCACTTTTACCGCCCATGATCACGGCAATCAGACGGTGCTGACCGACGACATTTGAAGCCACAATGTTGAACCCGGCCGTTTCGGTATGGCCCGTTTTCAGACCATCGACATGCAGGTTGTTATCCCACAGCAGGCCATTACGGTTGTTCTGGGTGATGCCATTCCAGGACAGGGTTTTCTCACGGTACATGGCATAGAAATCTGGCTCGCCGCTGATAATGGCGCGGGACAGTTTTGCCATGTCCCTCGCGCTGGAGAATTGTCCTGGTGCATCCAGACCGTGGACGGTTTCGAAATGGGTATTTGCCAGGCCCAGTTTCTCAACGTAGTGATTCATCAGCTTAACAAAATTGTCCTGGCTCCCGGCGACATAGTCGGCCAGCGCCACGCAGGCGTCATTGCCTGAGTCGATGATGACGCCACGGCTCAGGTCGCGCACAGTCAGCTTATCGCCTGGCTTAAGAAACATCAGCGAGGAACCTTTGAAGACCGGATTGCCCGCAGCCCAGGCATCTTTACCCACGGTGACCATATCGTCGCGGGTAATTTTCTTTTGATCGATCGCGCGATCGACCACATAACCGGTCATCAGTTTGGTCAGACTGGCAGGATTGCGGCGCTCGTCGGGGTTGCCCGCGGTAAGAACCTGCCCCGTGGTGGCATCCATCAGCACCCATGACGCGGCATCAATCGCCGGTGGCGTCACGGGAAACGGCATATCGTCGGCCTGTGCCAGCGAAGCCCAAAAAACAGTTACGGTAATTAACAGACGCCTTTTCAACACTTCATCCTTAGTTGCGCAAATAAAACAGACGGGAACAGCCGGACGTTTTACGGCAAAAGCCTTAATAAGGTTTAAATAAATTGAAAAAAAATATGAACTGCTGCGCGCCGTTACGCAGCATTGCCCTGCACGGTTGTACTGAAGCGCGCAGAAGACTATCCTGAACATTGATTTTTTGCAGACAGGACAGCGACGTGCCCGCCTCTGAATTAACTTTCTTGTTCCACGATTACGAAACCTTCGGCACCAGTCCATCCCTGGATCGTCCGGCGCAGTTTGCCGGTTTACGTACCGACAGCAACTTCAATCCGATTGGCGAGCCAGAGGTGTTCTATTGCCGTCCTCCGGATGATTACCTGCCCCAGCCCGAAGCGGTGATGATCACCGGCATTACGCCGCAAATTGCCGCCTCACGAGGCGTGAGCGAGGCCGAGTTTGCCGCCCGTATTCATGCCCTGTTCACCACAGAGCAAACCTGCGTGGTGGGCTACAACAACGTACGTTTTGACGATGAGGTGACGCGGAATATTTTTTACCGCAACTTCTACGATCCCTATGGCTGGAGCTGGCAGAACGGTAACTCCCGTTGGGATTTACTGGACGTGATGCGCGCCTGCTATGCGCTGCGGCCCGAAGGCATTAACTGGCCAGAAAATGAAGACGGCTTTCCCAGCTTCCGGCTGGAGCACCTGACCAAAGCCAACGGCGTGGCCCATGAAAACGCCCATGATGCGATGTCAGATGTGTACGCCACACTTGCCATGGCAAAACTGGTTAAAGAGAAACAGCCCAAACTGTTTGAGTTTTTGTTTACGCATCGCAACAAAAACAAACTCATTCAGCTGGTCGACATCCCCCAAATGAAACCGCTGGTGCACGTTTCCGGTATGTTTGGCGCGGCACGCGGCAATACCAGTTGGGTGGTGCCGCTCGCCTGGCATCCCGATAACCGTAATGCGCTCATCGTGGTGGATCTGGCCGGGGACATCACGCCGCTACTGGAGCTGGATGCCGACAGCCTGCGCGCGCGTCTGTATACGCGCAAAAGCGATCTCGGCGATCTGGCAGCCGTTCCCGTTAAGCTGGTACATATCAATAAGTGTCCCGTGCTGGCACCGGCAAATACCCTGCGACCAGAAGATGCCGAGCGTTTGGGTATCGATCGTCAGTTCAGCCGGGATAACCTGGCGACGCTGCGGCAGCATCCCGAGGTGCGTGAAAAACTGGTAGCGATCTTTGCCGATGCGGACCCCTTCACGCCGTCGGATGATGTCGACACCCAGCTCTATGATGGTTTCTTTAGCGATGCCGATCGGGCGGGCATGAACATCATTCGCCAGACAGCACCGGCGAATCTGCCCGCGCTGGACCTGACGTTTGACAGCCCACGCGTGGCTAAGCTGCTGTTTCGCTACCGGGCACGTAATTTTCCGGGCACGCTGGATGATGCCGAGCAGCAGCGCTGGCTACAGCATCGACGCGAGGTGCTGAACCCGGAGAAAGTGCAGTCCTTCCTGATGGAGCTGGAATCCCTGGCCAGCCTGCATGAAAGCGACCAGGAAAAAGTGGCACAGTTGAAAGCGCTGTATCGCTATGCGCAGGAACTGGTGTCCTGACACTCAGACTGGCCGGGGAAAGCTAATCGCCTTTCCCGGCCAACGCATCAGATCACCCACCACAGCGCCCAGGTCAGAGCAAAACCACACAGCCCCATCAGGGTCGTCAGTACCGTCCAGGTTTTTAACCCATCAGCCACCGACAGGCCCAGATAGCGGGTCACCACCCAGAAGCCCGCATCGTTAACGTGAGACAGCCCAAGCCCACCGAAACAAATTGCCAGCGTCACCAGCACCCGATGCACATCATCAATGCCGCCGACGGCCTGCGTCAGTAAGCCACTGGTGGTGAGAATCGCGACGGTGGCCGATCCCTGAGAGGCGCGCAACGCCAGTGACAGAATAAAGGCGGCAGGGATTAACGGCAGGTGCAGTGTTTCCAGCGCCAGGGCCAGCGCTTTACCTACGCCGGACTCAACCAGCACCTTACCAAAAGCGCCCCCTGCGCCCGCAACCAGAATCACGCTGGCCGATCCCGGAATCGCCCGTCCGGTCAGGTCTTCCAGCTTATCTTTGCTCCAGCCACGGCGGATGCCCAGTAGCCAGGCAGCCAGCCCTAATGCAATCAACAGCGCAACAGGCGGCGTGCCAATGACCGTCATCACTTTCCCCAGCAGGCTGTCTGGCGCCAGCAGTGAGTGCGACAACGTGCCCAGCACAATTAAAACAATGGGAACCACGATCAGGCCACTGATGGTCAATGCGCCCGGTGGGGCCGGCTCATTTTTCTTGATGGCACCTTCAGGCTTCGCCATCTGTAACTGTTCCAGCACCTCGACTGACAGATGATACTGACGGCGATTCATCACCCGGGCGACGTAATACCCTAAAATACCAACCGGAACAGAGATAAGAATCCCCAGCAGCATCAGCCAGCCCATATCGGTGTGCAAAATCGCTGCCGCCGCCGCCGCACCCGGATGGGTGGGCAATGCCACATGCACCGTTAACATCACCCCGGCCATCGGCAGGCCAAACTTTAAGGGGGAAACCCGAGCCACCTTGGTAAAGCCGTAGATCAACGGGATAACGATAATAAAGCCCACTTCAAAAAAGACCGGGATGCCCAGAATAAACGCCGCCATCGTCAAGGCGGCAACGGTCCGTTTCAGGCCCAGGGTTTTACTGAAGCGCTGGGCCAGCGACTCCGCTCCGCCGGAGGCTTCGATAATGGCCCCGAGCATGGCACCCAGTACAATAATAATGGTGATATGGCCCAGCAGCCCGCCCATGCCGCTGATAATCGTCTCCATGATTTTTTCAGCCGGGATACCGGTCGCTATCGCCACCAGCAGGCTGACAATCAGTAGCGCGACAAAGGGGTGCACTTTGGCTTTGATGACCAGCAGCAGCAGAATCACAATGCTGGCGGTCGCGATGGCTAACAGCAACGCAGTCGTCATGGTAAACCTCAGAGTAAATTATCTTTTTTAGGATTTTTGGTTACAGCTCAACCTGATGCTGGTGCGGATAAAAGACGACCAGAACTGCACCGGTGCTGACACACCGGTGTGATGTTTATCAATGCTTTAGCGGTTTTTTGCCCAGGGCGAGAACCAGTTCAGCCCCTGAACGGTGTCCCCGCGCGGGATATAC
>Ga0308156_1001274_pt1 | contig 31954 bp, 27 predicted proteins | sample PhyAR2_FD_201041 | JGI IMG/M metagenome (GOLD analysis project Ga0308156, IMG submission 201041) | Phyllosphere microbial communities from UC Gill Tract Community Farm, Albany, California, United States - DLSL A.R2 | ecosystem: Host-associated > Plants > Phyllosphere > Unclassified | place: USA... | reverse complement strand
CGTGATGAAAAGAAGAGAGGGTTCATGAACTTCCGATTCACCATGCTGGCGGCCAACAGACGGTTATTGCCTAACGTCTGGGATGCCGTGGCTTTTCCCTTGATCATTTGTCTGATTGCTATGGTCGCGGTCGGCTTTCATCAAACGTTGATGCCGATAGACAGTTTAAAAACCCAGGCTATCTCGCTCGATCCCACTAATCTGCCGGAATATGCCATGCGCACCACGCTGCGCATGCTGGTGGCAATGCTGGCTTCCCTGGTGTTCAGCCTGATTTACGGCACGCTGGCCGCCAAAAGCCGCCGTGCTGAAAAGGTGCTGGTGCCAATTCTGGATATCCTGCAGTCCGTGCCGGTGCTGGGATACATCTCCTTTACCGTCACCTTCTTTATTGCGCTTTTTCCGGGGCAGGTGCTGGGCGTAGAACTGGCGGCCATCTTTGCCCTGTTCACCAGCCAGGCGTGGAACATGACCTTTAGCTTCTATCAGTCGTTGCGCACCGTGCCAGCCGATTTGGTAGAAGTCTCGCGCGGATTTCATCTGACAGGATGGCAACGCTTCTGGAAGCTGGATGCGCCTTTTGCTGTGCCGGGGCTGGTATGGAACATGATGATGTCGATGTCAGGCGGCTGGTTCTTTATTGTCGCCTCTGAAGCGATCACGGTCGGCAATAACACCTTTACCTTGCCCGGTGTCGGTGGCTATCTGGCGCAGGCTATTCTGCATAAAGATATCCACGCGGTAGGCTGGGTGTTACTCACCATGGTGATTGTGATTCTGGCTTACGACCAGTTGCTGTTCAGACCGCTGGTCGCCTGGGCAGATAAGTTCCGCATGGAAAACACCCGCTCAGGCAATGCGCCAACCTCCTGGGTGCGCGATTTAATGCGTCGAACCCGTCTGATTCATCAGATCTTCACGCCGTTACGGCTGCTGCTGTCAGCGCTGGCGCGTATCTCATGGCGCTGGCCGACAGCGGCACCCGTGCGTTTCGAGAACAATACTCGCCGTGCTTCAAGGCTGGGTGACATTGTCTGGGGCGCGTTCGTCATTTTACTGACCCTCTATGTGGTTTACCGGGTCATTACTTACGTTCAGATCGGCGTGACGCTGGATGAGGTGAAACACGTTTTCACGCTGGGGCTGATTACCTTATTGCGCGTGACGGTGCTGATTCTGATTTCGTCGCTGATATGGGTGCCGTTAGGCGTAATGATTGGCCTGCGGCCTGCTCTGGCGGGCAAGATTCAGCCCGTGGCTCAGTTTCTGGCAGCCTTCCCGGCAAACCTGATGTTCCCAGTTTTCGTGATTATGATTGTGCATTTTCATCTTAATCCCGATATCTGGCTGTCACCGCTCATTGTGCTTGGCACCCAGTGGTACATTCTGTTTAACGTTGTGGCAGGGACTACTGCGTTTCCGAATGACTACAAAGAGGCCGCAGCGAACTTTCATATCCGTGGCTGGCAATGGTGGCGCCAGGTGATGTTGCCCGGCATTTTTCCTTATTACATTACGGGCGCGATTACCGCTTCCGGAGGCGCGTGGAACGCCAGCATCGTGTCTGAATTTGTGCAGTGGGGGAATACGCAGGTCACGGCGCACGGTTTAGGTGCCTACATCGCACAAACCACCGCCGCCGGGGATTTCCCCAAAATCATTCTTGGTATCGCGGTGATGTCGCTGTTTGTCACCCTGTTCAACCGTCTGTTGTGGCGACCGCTGTACGTGTACGCCGAATCAAAATTCCGTGCCAATTAAGGGACACCTGATGTTAAATAATCCACCCACACTGAACCCAGACGTGTCGAACAGGAAACCAGAAGGGCGCAAAGCGGTCCTGACGGTGAAAGACATTAAGCACGGTTATGATAAAACGCATGGTGAAGTACTGATTCTGGATGACGTTAATCTCACCCTGCAGGAAGGGGAAATTGTCGGCCTGCTGGGCCGCTCAGGCTCAGGGAAATCCACGTTGTTACGCATCATTTCTGGCCTGATCACGCCAGGTTCGGGCGCGGTCGAGTATCTGGGCAAGCCGCTTAACGGGCCGGCCAAAGGCGTGGCGATGGTGTTCCAGACCTTTGCGCTGTTTCCCTGGCTGACGGTACTGCAAAACGTGGAAGCTGGCCTGGAGGCGCTGGGCGTGGAAAAAGCGGAGCGCAGAAAACGCGCCCTGGCAGCCATCGACCTGATCGGCCTGGACGGTTTTGAAAACGCCTACCCACGCGAGCTGTCAGGCGGAATGCGTCAGCGTGTCGGTTTTGCTCGCGCGCTGGTGGTTGATCCCACTCTCTTATTAATGGATGAGCCTTTCTCTGCACTGGACGTATTAACCGCCGAAACGCTGCGTACGGATTTACTCGATTTGTGGAACGAAGGGCAGATGCCGATGAAGTCGGTGCTGATTGTCACTCACAATATCGAAGAGGCCGTGTTTATGTGCGACCGCATTCTGGTGCTGTCGTCGAATCCTGGACGCGTGGTGGCTGAAATCAAAGTGCCCTTTGGCCATCCTCGCAATCGCCTTGATCCCGCATTCCGTCGTCTGGTTGATGATGTGTACACGCAGATGACCGCCAGGCCAACCAGCGATAATGTGAAAAAGAGCCTCAGGCTGGGCACGCACCTGCCGCAGGTATCAACTAACCTGATGGCCGGCCTGATTGAAACCCTGGCGGCCGCGCCCTATCACGGTCGTGCAGACATGCCGGATGTTGCGCGTTCGCTGCATCTGGAGGTCGATGAGCTGTTCCCGATAGCCGAAGTGCTACAGTCACTGGGCTTTGCCGACGTCAGGGAAGGGGATATTTTCCTGACGCCACCTGCCCGGGTTTTTGCCGAATCGGATACCCAGCAGCGCAAAGTCATGTTTGCCGATCATCTGCTGCGCTATGTGCCGCTGGCCGCCTTGATTAAAACCGTGCTGGATGAACGTCCCGGTCATCGTGCGCCACGCATGCGTTTCGAGCAGGAGCTGGAAGACTCACTGGCTGACAGCGCCGCCAAAGAGACGCTGGACAGCGTGATCAACTGGGGCCGCTATGCAGAGATCTTCTCTTATAACGATCAGACCGAATATTTTAGTCTGGAAGACGTTGAGTTTTAATTCTGCTCGCTCAGCAAAAGGTTGCGTTATCCCTTACACCATCCCGTTACTCTGCACGGGATGGTGCCTGAAAGATTCTCAAGGCAATAATCCTTTCTGAAAGATAAATAAACGCGGTTTACACTGTTCTTATTCCGCAGAGGTAAATGGTTTATTGTGGTATTTGATGACTATAATTCATTGCCTGCACATTGAAAGCCAGTTGTTTAACTGGCTTGTTCGTGTTTTTTTCTCTTATTATTTTGGGGTGAATTGATTATTGGTGAATATTTAATTCTGTTTTATTTATTAATTTTATGGTTTCTGAAAATTAAGTGGCGGTAATTTATTATTTATTAATATTTCGTGATCTCATTAATGTTTGTGAGTTGGGCGATGGTTAAACAATTAGGATTAGGTTCTTTTAGAACCAGAGGAGTAAGACTGTTTTCATGCCCTAATGAAATGAAGGTTTAGACATGAAAGAAGACAAGGTTTTAATATTACGTACCTGTGCTAATAATATGGCCGATCACGGCGGAATCATCTGGCCGTTAAGCGGTATCGTAGAGTGTAAATACTGGAAGCCGGTTAAAGGCTTTGAGAACGGACTAACGGGGCTAATCTGGGGAAAAGGATCGGATTCACCGCTGAGCCTGCACGCTGATGCCAGGTGGGTTGTCGCTGAAGTGGATGCCGATGAGTGTATCGCTATTGAAACTCATGGCTGGATTAAATTTCCCCGTGCTGAGGTTCTTCACGTTGGAACGAAAACCAGTGCGATGCAATTTATCCTGCACCATCGGGCTGATTACGTTGCCTGTACGGAAATGCAGGCCGGGCCTGGAGCGCCTGATGTCACTTCAGAGGTAAAGGCAGGCAATCGATCGCTGCCTGTAACAGATGATATTGATGCGACCATCGAATCAGGCAGTACGCAGCCGACACAAACGATTGAAATCGCAACCTATGGCAGTACGCTCAGCGGCACGCATCAGAGTCAGCTGATTGCCGGATATGGCAGTACTGAGACGGCGGGTGATAGCAGCACATTAATTGCCGGTTATGGTAGCACCGGTACAGCGGGATCAGACAGCACATTAGTCGCGGGCTACGGCAGTACCCAAACCGCAGGTGAAGAGAGCAGCCAGATGGCGGGTTACGGCAGCACGCAGACCGGCATGAAAGGCAGCGATCTCACCGCCGGTTACGGCAGTACCGGCACGGCGGGCGCCGACAGCTCCCTGATCGCCGGTTACGGCAGTACCCAGACGGCGGGAGAAGACAGCTCGCTGACAGCCGGTTACGGCAGCACGCAGACCGCGCAGAAGGGCAGCGATCTTACCGCGGGTTATGGCAGTACCGGCACGGCGGGTGCCGACAGTTCATTAATCGCGGGCTACGGCAGCACCCAGACGGCCGGGGAAGAGAGCACCCAGACAGCCGGTTATGGCAGCACCCAGACCGCACAGAAGGGCAGCGACCTTACGGCCGGTTACGGCAGTACCCAGACGGCAGGCGAAGACAGCTCGCTGACAGCCGGTTACGGCAGTACCCAGACCGCGCAGAAGGGCAGCGATCTTACTGCAGGTTATGGCAGTACCGGCACGGCGGGTGCCGACAGTTCATTAATCGCGGGCTACGGTAGCACCCAGACGGCCGGGGAAGAGAGCACCCAGACAGCCGGTTATGGCAGCACCCAGACCGCGCAGAAGGGCAGCGACCTTACGGCCGGTTACGGCAGTACCGGTACGGCGGGTGACGACAGCTCCCTGATCGCCGGTTACGGCAGTACCCAGACGGCGGGCGAAGACAGCTCGCTGACAGCCGGTTACGGCAGTACCCAGACCGCGCAGAAGGGCAGCGATCTTACGGCCGGTTATGGCAGTACCTCTACGGCAGGCTATGAAAGTTCATTGATCGCGGGCTATGGCAGTACCCAGACAGCGGGTTACGGTAGCACGCTGACAGCGGGTTACGGCAGTACGCAGACCGCGCAGAACGAAAGCGATCTCATCACCGGCTATGGCAGTACGTCTACAGCCGGGGCAAATAGTTCACTGATCGCAGGCTATGGCAGCACGCAGACAGCCAGCTACAACAGTGTGCTAACGGCGGGCTACGGCAGTACCCAGACGGCGAGAGAAGGCAGTGACCTCACTGCCGGGTACGGCAGCACCGGCACGGCAGGCTCGGACAGCTCAATCATTGCAGGTTACGGCAGCACCCAGACCGCCAGTTATCACAGTAGCCTGACGGCGGGCTACGGCAGTACGCAGACGGCGCGCGAACAGAGTGTGCTGACGACCGGCTACGGCAGCACCTCAACCGCCGGCGCCGACAGTTCCCTGATTGCAGGCTATGGCAGCACGCAGACAGCCGGTTACAACAGTATTCTGACGGCCGGTTATGGCAGCACCCAGACGGCGCAGGAGGGCAGCGATCTCACCGCAGGTTATGGCAGTACCTCAACCGCCGGTGCCGACAGCTCCCTGATTGCAGGCTACGGCAGCACGCAGACAGCCGGTTACAACAGTATTCTGACGGCCGGTTATGGCAGCACCCAGACGGCGCAGGAGGGCAGCGATCTCACCGCAGGTTATGGCAGTACCTCAACCGCCGGTGCCGACAGCTCCCTGATTGCGGGCTACGGCAGCACCCAGACCGCCAGCTATCACAGTAGCCTGACGGCGGGTTACGGCAGTACGCAGACGGCGCGCGAACAGAGTGTGCTGACGACCGGCTACGGCAGCACCTCAACCGCCGGTGCCGACAGCTCTCTGATTGCAGGCTACGGCAGCACGCAGACAGCGGGTTACAACAGCATCCTGACGGCCGGTTACGGCAGCACCCAGACGGCGCAGGAGAATAGCGATCTGACCACGGGCTACGGCAGTACCTCGACGGCGGGTTACGACAGCTCGTTAATCGCGGGCTACGGCAGCACGCAGACAGCGGGTTACAACAGCATCCTGACGGCCGGTTACGGCAGCACCCAGACGGCGCAGGAGAATAGCGATCTGACCACGGGCTACGGCAGTACCTCGACGGCGGGTTACGACAGTTCGTTGATTGCAGGCTACGGCAGCACGCAGACCGCCGGTTATCACAGTATTCTGACGGCCGGTTACGGCAGCACCCAGACGGCGCAGGAGCGCAGCGATCTGACCACGGGCTACGGCAGTACCTCGACGGCAGGCCCCGACAGTTCCCTGATCGCGGGCTACGGCAGCACGCAGACCGCCGGTTACAACAGTATTCTGACGGCCGGTTACGGCAGCACCCAGACGGCGCAGGAGAATAGCGATCTGACGACCGGCTACGGCAGTACTTCTACGGCAGGTTATGAGAGTTCACTGATCGCAGGCTACGGCAGCACCCAGACCGCCAGTTTTAAAAGTACGTTGATGGCTGGTTACGGGAGTTCGCAGACTGCCAGAGAACAGAGTTCGTTGACTGCCGGATACGGCAGTACCTCAATGGCCGGTTATGACAGCTCATTGATTGCCGGTTACGGTAGTACCCAGACGGCGGGTTATCAAAGTACGCTGACAGCCGGTTACGGCAGCACGCAAACGGCCGAGCACAGTAGTACGCTAACGGCAGGTTACGGCAGTACCGCAACGGCGGGCGCCGACAGCTCCCTGATCGCAGGCTACGGCAGTTCGCTGACCAGCGGTATTCGCAGCTTCCTGACGGCGGGTTATGGCAGTACGTTGATCAGCGGACTTCGCAGCGTACTCACCGCCGGTTACGGAAGCAGCCTGATTTCGGGCAGACGCAGTAGTCTGACGGCGGGATATGGCAGTAATCAGATCGCCAGCCACCGAAGCTCGTTGATTGCTGGCCCGGAAAGCACCCAGATCACCGGCAACCGCAGCATGCTGATTGCGGGAAAGGGCAGCTCACAAACGGCGGGTTATCGCAGCACATTGATCTCCGGGGCAGACAGTGTGCAAATGGCCGGAGAGCGCGGCAAGCTGATTGCCGGAGCGGACAGCACCCAAACCGCCGGGGATCGCAGCAAGCTTCTGGCAGGCAACAACAGCTATCTCACCGCTGGCGATCGCAGCAAACTCACGGCAGGCAATGACTGCATCCTCATGGCGGGAGATCGAAGCAAGCTGACGGCGGGCATCAACAGCATTCTCACCGCCGGATGCCGTAGCAAGCTGATAGGAAGCAATGGTTCAACCCTGACCGCCGGGGAAAACTCAGTTCTGATTTTTCGCTGCTGGGATGGAAAGCGCTACACTAACGTGGTCGCTAAAACCGGAAAGGGAGGAATAGAAGCGGATATGCCTTACCAGATGGATGAGGACAATAATATCGTGAATAAACCCGAAGAATAATCGCCATAACAGAGGGAATGTTCGCGAGGGGACGGGAGGTTTAAACAGCGCGCAGACCAGGCTTAAAAAAGCAGAGAAGCGTGTTCTTGTTGGCTATTTATCTGTCCCTGAACACAGTAAAGCCGACCTGAACGGCCTGTTGTGGTCCAGGCCGGCCAGGCCAACAATGCCAGGGAAAAGCAAAAAGGCCCATTGCTGAGCCTCTGCAAAAAGACCTGATGACTCAGGGACGCCAGACTGTGCCATCCGGAGTCCTGGCCATCGTCCAGGTCGGATTGCCGCCCTCGCAGGGGAATTTCGCCGCCAGCGCTTCGTTGATATCAATCCCTAACCCCGGCTTGTCATTGACGTAAGCATAGCCCTGATCCACTTCAGGACAGCCCGGGAAGACTTCACGCAGCGCATCATTCATTGGCGTGTATTCCTGAATGCCGAAATTAGGCGAGCTCAGATCCAGATGCATGTTTGCGCAAACCCCAATCGGGGAGATATCCCCAGGGCTGTGCCAGGCGGTGCGAACACCGTTTAATTCACTGTAGATGGCGATTTTTTTCGCCGGTGTGATACCGCCAATCGAGCTGATATGACAGCGGATATAATCAATCAGCTTATTGTCGATCAACGGCTTCCACTCATTCACGTTAACGAACAGCTCGCCCATTGCGATCGGCGTGGAAGACTGATGGCGCAACATTTTCAGCCACTCCGTATTCTCGGGAGCAACCGGATCTTCAAGGAAGAAAAGCTGATAAGGCTCCAGCGCTTTAGCCATATGAATGGCATTAATCGGCGTAATACGTTCATGGGCATCATGGAGTAGCTCCACGCTGAAACCCAGTTTATTGCGCAGATGATCAAACAGACGCGGAATGCTTTTCGCATAGGCTTCCGGATCAAAATAGATCCCCGGGGCTTTGGTGCGAGGCGAGCGCTTGGGTTGAATATTTTTCGCTTTCACCATGCGATTGGCAATCAGTCGCAGGTCATCAGTACCGGCACCGCCGTACATGCCCATCTGGCAGCGAATATACTGGTAGCCTTCTTCCATTTTGGCGCGAGCGCTGTCTTCCACTTCAACTTCATCGGCGCCATCGGTGTGCACATAGAGCGCAATACCGTCGCGACATTTCCCACCCAGCAGTTCATAAACCGGCAGGCCAGCCTGTTTACCTTTGATATCCCATAGCGCCATATCAATGCCGGAAAGGGCATTATTCATTACCGGACCATTGCGCCAGTAGCCACTCACTGCGGCGGACTGCCAGATATCTTCTATTCTGGCGGGATCTTTGCCAATCAGAAACGGGGCAAGGTACTCATCAATGGCACTTTGTACGGCGTAAATGCGCTGGGTAAAGGTGGCGCAACCCAAACCGTACAGTCCGGGCTCATTCGTTTCAATTTTAACCACCACCAGATCGATGCCGCCCGGCGCAGTCAAAATTGTTTTTACATTGGTGATGAACAGATTGCTCACACTAGCTCCTTATTATTCAGAACATTAACCGCACCGTACTCATTGCTGCTACGCAGGGTTTAATGGTATGTTGTCATACAACATTGCCTTTCTATCATAAATTTATCCGGCTTGAACTCTGCACTGCTATTTTTGTGACGGCGATCTAATGAAACGTCTCAGGCTAAATGTATTGTTTTTATATCTATTAAATACAATGACATGGTGGATTTTTCTGTTAAGCATTTGTGATATGTGCCTCATAAATACGCTTTGTGTATTGATTTAATCTGTCGGCAAATTCACCTTAATAAGATAGTTGTCATACATATTTAAAGGTGGATTATGACTGCAATGTTCGATCTGACCGGTAAAACGGCTTTAATAACGGGGTCCTCCCGCGGCCTGGGGTTTGCCTACGCCGAAGCATTAGCCGCTGCCGGGGCAGACGTTATTTTGAACGGCACGCGTGAAGCGGTGCTGAACGAGGCCGTTGAACAGCTTAAAAATAAAGGCTATCGCGTCTCCGGCCGGGTGTTTGATGTGACCTGTGAAAGCGCGATAGAGCAGGTGTTCGCCAGTCTGGATGAGCAGGGCATCGCAGTCGATATCGTAATAAATAATGCCGGGATCCAGTACCGCAAACCCATGCTGGAGCTGGAACTGGAAAACTGGCAAAAGGTGATTGATACCAACCTCACTAGCGCCTTTCTGGTTTCGCGCGCGGCAGCCAAACGCATGATTGCCCGCGATCGGGGCGGCAAAATCATCAATGTCGGTTCGTTGACCAGCCAGGCGGCCAGGCCAACCGTTGCACCTTATACCGCTGCCAAGGGCGGCATTAAGATGCTGACCTGCTCAATGGCGGCCGAATGGGCGCAGTTTAATATCCAGACCAATGCGATTGGGCCGGGATATATCCTGACGGACATGAACAGTGCGCTGGTGGACGATGCCCGGTTCGACAGCTGGGTGAAAAGCAGTAACCCTTCGCAGCGCTGGGGACGGCCAGAAGAAGTGGCCGGTACGGCCGTTTTTCTTTCATCGCCTGCCTCAGATTATATCAATGGTCAGATTATCTACGTGGATGGCGGCTGGCTGGCCGTGCTGTAAGCGTTATTGACCCGGAAGAGGAAAAACATGTGCACAGCATAATGACGCATGCCTGCGTGGCAAAGGGCAAAAAAGAGATCGCGGTTGAGCAGCGCGAACTGAAGTATTCGGATGATGATGTCGTTGTTCAAGTGGAGTGCGGCGGCATCTGCGGCTCGGATATTCATTATTACCATGAAGGACGTGCCGGATTATCCGTGATTAAGCAACCGCTGGTGATAGGTCACGAATTTGTGGGGCGGATTTTCCAGGCGCCGGCAGCATCAGGGTTAGAACCGGGACAAAAAGTCGCGATTAATCCATCACAGCCATGTGGTCAGTGTGAGTATTGTCGGGCAGGTAAACAGAATGCCTGCGCCACCATGCGCTTTATGGGGAGCGCCCAGTTCACTCCGCACGTGAATGGTGGATTTGCACAATATGTCGTGGTGCCTGCGAAGCAGTGCGTGGCTTATGATGAGCAGGTTCCAGCCAGCGTCATGGCCGTTGCTGAGCCTACCGCCGTCGTGATCCATGCGCTCAACGTGGCAGGCAGCATCGTCGGGAAAAGGGTGCTGGTGATGGGCGCGGGCCCCATCGGCGCCTTAGCGATTGCCGCCGCAAGCGCTTCCGGCGCGGCAGAGATCGTGGCGTTCGATCCGAGCGAGCGCTGCCGCCGCATCGCGGTAGAAATGGGGGCTGATTCGGCAGTGGATGCGAGCGATCGTGCCGCCGTTGCCCGCTACGGTGAAAATCGGGGATATTTCGACGTTACGCTGGAAGCCAGCGGAGCCGAAGCAGCGATTGAATCCAGTATTCTGGTTACGCGGCCGGGCGGCGTTGTGGTTCAAATTGGGATGGGAAAAAGTCCGCTTAATTTCCCGGTAGCGCAGATGCTGGTAAAAGAAATTAGCTGGAAAGGCTCCTTCCGTTTTATCGATGAATTTGACGTGGCGGTGAAATGGCTGGAAAAAGGCATTATCGATCCGCGTCCGATTCTTTCCGGCAATTATGCCTATCACGATATTGAAGCGGCATTAAAGGCGGCCAGTGATAAAACACAACATTCAAAAGTATTAGTTCAGTTTTCATAAAATATCTCAGAACCTGTAGTTATTACTCTGGCTTAAAACATCGGTGATTGTCGCGGGTGAAGAGATCCTCACGCTCCGCGTAAGCGGCACTCGCCTGTCATTTAGTCGCCTGTTAACGCATCGTCGACCTCAGGGTGAAAACATGAGTCATTTAAATACCAACACCACAGAACGTAATACCTCTGATCTGGTCCGGGCATCCGTATCAGGATGGCTGGGTACAACGTTAGAATTTATGGATTTCCAGCTCTATTCTCTTGGTGCGGCATTAGTTTTTCATGAAGTCTTTTTTCCCGAACAGTCGGGTGCGATGGCGCTGATTCTGGCAATGGGAACCTACGGTGCAGGTTATATCGCGCGAATCGTCGGCGCCGTTTTTTTTGGGAAAATGGGCGACCGTGTTGGCCGAAAAAAAGTCCTGTTTATCACTATCGCCTTAATGGGCGTTTGTACCACCTTAATTGGCGTATTACCCACTTACCAGCAGGTGGGTATTTTAGCGCCCTTGCTGCTGGTGGCGCTGCGTATTATTCAGGGATTAGGTGCCGGTGCAGAAATATCGGGTGCCAGCACTATGCTGGCTGAATATGCGCCCAAAGGGAAAAAGGGCATTATTGCCTCGCTGGTTGCCATGGGCACCAACTGCGGCACGTTGAGTGCAACCGCCATCTGGGCGGCTATGTTCTTTTTCTTCACCAATGACGAAGTCATTGCCTGGGCATGGCGTATTCCTTTCCTGGCCAGTTTCGTCGTGATGGGATTTGCTATCTGGCTGCGTTTCAACCTGAAAGAAAGTCCGGTGTTTGAAAACGTTGCCGAGTCTGCCACCGTCAAGCCCCACGATCAGCCGGCACAGTCTGTTTTCCAGTTAATCAAAGGCAAAGCCTTCTGGATTGCTACCGGGCTGCGATTTGGTCAGGCGGGTAACTCGGGCATCATCCAGACCTTTCTGGCGGGTTATATGGTTCAGACGCTGTTGTTCAATAAGGCGGTTCCCACCGATGCCATCATGGTGAGCTCGGTAATAGGATTTATGACAATTCCACTTATCGGCTGGCTCTCAGACCGGATAGGGCGCCGTATTCCTTACCGCATTCTGACGCTGGGCTCGATTATTCTGGCTTATCCGATGATTTCACTCATCGTCGATAACGCGCAGGCGGTGAGTACCATCATGGTTTGCCTGATCGTCATTCACAATATCGCAGTGTTGGGCCAGGCGGCGATTGAAGGGATCACCATGGCAGAGATGTTTGGTTCCAGAAACCGTTTCGCGCAAATGGCCATCTCTAAGGAGATCGGTGGGCTGTTTGCCACTGGCTTAGGGCCGCTCCTGGCCGGTATTTTCTGCCAGCTCACGGGCACCTGGTATCCGATTGCGATCATGCTGATCGGCTATTCCTGTATCGGCCTGCTGGCTTCACTGATAATGCCAGAGGTGGTGGATCGGGATCTTACCGCAGAGGCCGATGCCTCGGGCGGCGTGCCGGATGGTTGTCATCCTGTTGCCCCCTCGATCCGGGCAGGAAGCGGCGAGTAAGGCAAGGTTGAACCCTGTCTGTCACTGCGTTAGCGCAGGACTTTGCTGGAAAGGATAAGATAGAATGGCGTCATGTAGGACATCATATGAGAAGGTGTTGTGAGCATAAAATCCATTCAGAAACAGAACGTCGTTAACGAAGTGTTCGAGCAAATTAAGGCGAAGCTACTGGACGGTAGCTGGTCCGCAGGCACGCGTTTACCTTCTGAAGCGGAGCTGACGCACTCTTTTAATGTCAGCAGGGTCAGTATACGCAGCGCGGTGCAGCGCTTGCGCGATCTGGGTATCGTGATTACCCGTCAGGGCAGCGGCAGTTACGTGTGTGAAGACTTTTCGCCACAGATGCTTAATCACAATGCCAGACCGTTAATGCATCTGAGCCGGGAAGCCTTTAACGACATGATGGTTTTTCGCCAGACCGTCGAGTTTAAATGTGTTGAGCTGGCAGTGGAACATGCCACAGAAGAGGATATTGGCCTGCTGGAGCAGGCGCTCAATAACATGCTTATTAATAAAGGCGATTATAAGAAATATTCGGAAGCGGATTACGAATTTCATCTGGCGATTATCCGCGCCTCTCATAACAGCGTGTTTTACAACGTGATGAAGTCAATCAAAGATATTTATTACTATTATCTTGAAGAACTGAATCGCTCACTGGGCATTACGCTTGAAAGTGTTGAGGCGCACATCAAAGTCTTTATGGCGATTAAAAACCGCGATGCGTCCTCGGCGGTACAGGTGCTGAATGAGGCGATGAAACATAACGTGGTCGCCATCGATATGATTAAAAAAGAAGAGGGGGAATAGGCTGTTTCGCGCTGCGGGAACGCGAAAAAAGCCCCCCCCCCCTTCTGCAGGCTGAGGAAAACAGGATTCACCGTGACAGGCTTCTTATTGCCATTGCCCTGCTGGTTCGTTTTATCGCCAGTAACGCGCTGGTCTGGGTCATGAGCACGTAGCAATCCAGCATTCTGTAAGAAATGACGGCGAAGCGGCAGGTTAGCCATAAGGCTCTCCCGACGTGAGTCGTGAAGTTAACGGTGGCAGAATAAACAAGGGAGCCAGTGGACCGGGCTCCCTCTTCAATCAATGCAGGCAGCACTGCTTGTATTTTCTTCCGCTGCCGCAGGGGCAGGGATCGTTGCGGCCCGGCTGTTTTTCCGCAGTGACCGGCTGCTGCACCTGAGGAATCGCTTCGGGCTGTGAGATCCAGTAATCATGAAGCGCCAGGGCGGCAGGGCGGATAGCATCAATGCTGCTTTCCATTTCTTCAGGCGTCAGCGCATCAACCTTTTCCAGATTCTCTTCTGTGCCGTGCAGGGCGATGGCGTCCAGTGAGTCCTGGAGTTCAGCAGGAAGTGCAGACCAGTCGGTTAAGGCCACGCCGCGCATATAGCCGTAGCACCACTCTTCAACGACGGTAAATTCCAGACCTTCCATTTCGCGCACGCCAAACAGGGGTTCAAACTGTTCTGGAAACTCAGACAGGCGGTCAGCAATGTCATTCATGTGCTGGAAACTGAGTTCCATAAAGCGCGTCATTTCGCGCTCATTACTCCATTTGGGAATATGCTTTTCGCCGCCCCAGAGCGCGACCAGCCAGCGGCTTGGCTCTACCGTCGTCGGACCTGAAAGCACGGCAGTAAGCAGGCCATCCAGTTCTGAAACATCAAGAATCGACGCTTCACTACCGTATTTTTCCAGCATATCTTCGAGCCATTGCAGCTCTTTTTCGCTTAACGGGCCTTCTTTCATGGGATATCTCCGGACGTGTCTGGTGCAGCAGAAAATTTTCTGCGTGTAAAAACGCGCAGTGTACACGCTTATTGCGCTGATGGCAGTGTCGTCGGGTTGCCCTGAACGGCAGCGGACTCAGCAGAGGCATTACCTGGCCTGCTATGTTACTCTTCGCGGCCTGCAATGCGTTTTCCTGCACGATAGTGGCTATCGGGCGCCAACCTGCTTCGTTTCCCCTACGTATGTACTGCCAGGGGTGACATCCTTCAGTAGGAAACGATGACCAGAAGCATAAAGATTTGGCTAATCTGTGTCGATATAAGCACAGCGGAATAATCCCCCGGCATGATGCTGATATGAACGTTCGTCAGTGCCTGATAACAACAATAAAATGGGCGCGAGGACGTGACCAGAAAAGAGTATACCCCCAGAGGTTACACCGACTGTTGAGCGGATGCGGCCACCTGTTTAGACGCAGTGCAGTTCTGATGATAAGCGCGCTGTTATTGGCTGCCTGTGGCACGCTGTCGCAGACCTCTGCGCCAGCAGGCGACAAGCTTTATCTGACGCACAGCGATTTTCATGACAACCTGATCTGGTGCGCCATTATATGCAGCGTAAACAGGTTTCCGGCATCAGTATCGCGATTATCCATCATCTTAATCCCACCTTGTTTTACAGCGCGGGTGTCACCGATGACGTACATCGCTATCCGATTACGCCTTAAACCTTATTTGCGCTCGGCTCACTGAGTAAAGGCGTAACTGCAGAGGTGATTATTGAGTTGGTTAACGAAGGCCAACTGCACTGGAGTGACACGCTGGCCGATTTGTTGGCCTCTGACGTCAGATTGAGCCAGGATGCACGTCAAATCACGCTATTACAGTTAGTGACCCATACCTCGGGTTTGCCGCGTCAGGATATGGATTTGCCGATGTTTATGCAGTTTATGGGCTATCTGCGCAGCGGTCAGAACTTTTATGGCAACCTGGATAGTGATGACGTTCTGGAATACCTGGCGGAGTTTTCTGCGCCGCGTCAGCGGGTAGCGCAATACTCTAACCTTGGCTATGCGCTGCTGGGCTATATTTTGCGTGAACGCTGCCATAGTGATATTGAAACGCTTGCCCACCAACGGATTTTCCGACCGCTGGGAATGAACAACACCAGCTTTGTGCCTGAGCGTTTAAGCGGTTTTTCCACACGGGCGTTAGGGCATGCTGGCGATCAGCCAAAGCTTATCCCGCGCGGTGATCTCACCCCAGACTGGCGTTTCCAGCGTAATATGGTCGCGGCGGGCAGTCTTTACAGCAACGCACGGGATCTGAGCGTCTATCTGCGCGCACATCTCACTGCGGGCAGCGATCCGGCGCGTAATCGTGCCTTTGCTGAGATCAATAAAGGCGTGTATCAGCAGGGCGCACAGACGCAGAATATCGCCTGGGTAACAGACAGGCTGGCAGGAAGGAACATTACCTACCAGGTCGGCTATATTGGTGGTTATTCCGCTTTTATCGGTTTTGACAAGCAGGCAGGCAATGCCATCGTGGTACTGCAAAACGCGTTTAACTGGAGCAACTATCTTGGTATCACATTGTTGCTTAACCTGGCAGAGAAAGACAGGTAAGGTGTAGGTTGGGTCCAGAATGAGTCGTGATTCCTTACACTTACCTTTATGAGTGACGGAACCGCAGCCCTGTTTAGATTGTCTTCAGAGTAGTCTACTGTTATTAAAATCAATTCAATGTGGAAATTATTATGCGCAGGACTCAAATTGCTTTTATTTCAGCTGGTTTACTGTTCGGCTCGCTGAGCCTGATCCCCGCCGCTCAGGCTGCGGGTGAAACCACCGACAATGTGCCACCGCCGCCGCAGATTCAACCGGCCAATCCAACCGCTCAACCTGGCGATAACAACGCGCAGCCCGGTGCTGCAGCACCTGCCCAGCCGCAGGCGCCGATGAGTTCTGACTCTAACGACGGTATTACCCCAACAACGCCTTCGCAGTCAGCAGGCAATCCAGGCAAGCCAAATTACGATCTCAGCACCATTATCATTGATTATAAAGAGCATAAAATCGGTGATACCGTGCCTGATAAGTACCGCAGCAAGACTTACACCATCACAGAGTGGCAGAAACGTAATTTGCCTGCGCCTCAGCCAGATACCCACTGGGCTTATATCAATGCCAATTACATTCTGATTACTAACGACACCGGTAAGATCGTTATGGGTAAATCCGGCGATATCTTCTTCCGCGGGTAGTCCTGCGGCGCTTTGTTAGTTATCTCTTCTTTCAACGGCCGCGTTAAGGGGCCGTTTTCTATTTCTGTCTTTTTTATCAGTGATGACTTCTCAACGTGTTTGCAACATGGCAACGTGTTTTTATTTACTGCAATGGAGAAGGCATGATGTCGCAACACGTCAATCAGTATGGTCAACCTGTAGGGCAATCCATGCCCGACTGGCAGCCACGTCCCTTACCTCAGCGTGAGGTGCTTCAAGGTCAGGTTTGCCGGCTGGAGCCCTTTAGCGTGGCTTCGCATGCTGAAGCACTCTGGCAGGCCTGGTCGCTGGCAGAAGATGGCCGTGACTGGACCTATCTTTCTGATGGGCCGTTTAATGATGAAGCCGCCTGGCTCACCCATGCTGCTACGATGGAGGCGAGTCAGGATCCGTTGCATTTCAGCGTCATTGATGTTGAAACCGGTAAGGCCGTCGGAACGCTATCGCTGATGCGTGTTGATGCGCAAAATGGGGTGATGGAAGTGGGATATGTCACTTTTTCCCGATTGCTAAAGCAAACAAGAATGGCGACCGAAGCGCATTTTCTTCTGATGCGTTATGCCTTTGAGCAACTGGGCTACCGGCGTTATGAATGGAAATGTGACAGCTGTAATCTGCCTTCGCGTCGGGCCGCGCTTCGGCTGGGATTTCGCTTTGAAGGTGAATTTCGTCAGGCCCGCGTTTATAAAGGCCGCACGCGCGATACAAGCTGGTTCTCAATCATCGACAGTGAATGGCCAGCTGTTAAAAATGGGCTGGAACGCTGGCTGGCAGAGGCTAACTTTACAGCCGACGGGCGACAGCGTGAAAAGCTGGAAAACCTGCGAGGTTAAGGCCTGAAGCGCGGGTAACGGCTCAGGCAAGCACATATTTAATGGTCGCCATAAGCAACGTGGTGGTCATGATCATCAGCAGACGCTGTACCCAACGCATATCGTTTTTTAAACTCCCGACGTCGGTCTTGAGTACGCTGACATCCGTTTTGAGCTCGGCGACGTCGGTCTTGAGTACGGCGACATCGGTCTTGAGTTCAGCGACATCGGTCTTGAGTACGCTGACATCCGTTTTGAGTTCAGCGACATCGGTCTTGAGTACAGTGACGTCGGTCTTGAGTACAGCGACATCGGTCTTGAGTACGCTGACATCCGTTTTGAGTTCAGCGACATCGGTCTTGAGTACGGCGACATCGGTCTTGAGTTCATCGACGTCGGTCTTGAGCACGGCAACGTCCGTTTTGAGTTCAGCGACGTCGGTCTTGAGCACGGCAACGTCCGTTTTGAGTACGCTGACGTCTGCCTTGAGTTCATCCACATCGGTTCTGAGGCACGACTCCGTTTTCTTCAGTTGCGTGCTTAGCGAAAAGATATGCTGATTCTGACGCTGAAAAGCCTGCATGACATCAGCACGGGACAGCGCATTGTCCTGCTTTAATGCCGAAAAAATATCCACCATCGCTTCTGCCTGGCGATCGTTGATGCCTGCGCGCTGTAAACGTTTAAACGCTTTGTGTGTATTCATCATGGTGAGTGTCATTCAAGAGCCTTCCCGATTCATCACGTTATTTGAATATCATGTCAGGAGAGCCGGTCTGGTCACAGAAGATAAAAAACATATTGCGAAATAAATTCCATTATATCAATTAGTTAAACGCGTAGTTTTCATCTTTTTGCGGGGTGGGCCGCAAAAAAAACGTTGTCAGTTAGCCTCTTTTACACAGCCCGCTTACCAGGCAGTGTAAAAGGTGGGGGCTAACCGTCATCGTGAATAAACATCAGGGAACGGGGATAACCTTTAACGTAATCAGACCGATGCCGAGTTTGCGTGGGTCCTGACCTGCGATGTTGTTAAGATTGCTGAGTTGCGGCTCTGGTGGGGTAAACGTTAACCGATGGCTTCCGCGGGTGTTATCAAAACGCAGCGTCTGGGTTGATGCTTCTTCTCCCAGCATCAGGGGCTGTTTTGTGTCGCCTACCTGCACCCTTGTGGGTCGGTGCGCATTGGGGCCATAGGCGCGAGCGGTAATCACCAGATCAAATCTGGCGGGCAAAGGGTTAACGAATTCTATGGTCACTTCCGGGGCAAGATTGGCGTTTGACCAGCGGCCCCAGTTTTCCGTACGGGAAAGGCCGCTGAACTGCTTCACGCTTGCGGGTGCGCCGGGAACCGCGAACAGAAAGCTGTCGGCATCATAACGAATCGCATTATCGTCGATGCGCAGCTGCGCCACGGCATGTTGATAGTTTGCATCGTTCTGGGGGCCTGCCGGGAACTGCACCTTTCCTTTCCACAGGGGGGTATCCATACGCATGACGGAGGGATGGCCCGCGAGCTGGCCCATTGCCAGGCACCAGTCGCTGGACAGGGCCAGCGCCGGTTGCCAGATACGGGCAATTTTAAAGCAGCGATCGACCCAGACAAACTTTTCCGCCGAGGTAAAGTCGGCCAGCTGATAACGTAAAGGCGCCGAATATTCCCCCTCAGGCAGTGGCTCTACATGCTTCTCCGTCACCCGCAGCAGAATGGGCAAGGCAAAGCTGGCCCCGGAAAAGCTGAGCGTATTTTTCGTCTGATCCAGCGTGATGCTGTCGATCTTTTTGGGAAAGTTCCACAGCTGAATGATATCGGCTTTCCAGCTCAACACTTTGGTTTTCATATCCTCAAACTGGCTCGACAACGACACTGCAGACAGGCTGCTACGTCCCAAACCTATCGCATTGTCGCCGCCCAGAATATCCAGTAACGTCGCGCCGTTATCCAGCGTACTGCGTTTCATATCTATCACTTCTGCCTGCGGTTGATCGCCACGGATCACCATAAACAGATCGTGACGAGGACGCTTGATCAGAAAGGGATGCGCCGTGTTGTTCATGGCCAGATGATCGGATGCCACCACAATCACGGTATTCTTAAACCAGGGAGAAGCCTTAATACGGGCAATCAGGCGTGCGATATGCTCCTGCGAGCAGGATACGGCGCTGAACGACTGATTTGGCTTGCCCGCATAGCTGTAACTTTTGCGCTGGCAACTTCGGGAAATAAACCCATCAGGATGATGCGTATCCACCGTGAGCGCAAACAGCGCAAAACGTTTCTGCTGGCGCGAAAGTGCCTCATAGGTTTCAAACACCTCGTCCAACACGGTATCGTCGTAATAACCCCAGTTGTTGCGGTAGGTGGGATCGCTAACCTTGTCTTTGAGTTCCTGTGAACCGTACAGGCGCGCAGGGTCAAAGCCGTGAGAACGTAAAAAGACATCTTTACCCGCAAAGCGCAGGTCAGCGCCCTGAATAAACCAGTTTTCATAACCGGAATTTTTTAAAATATCGCCCAGGCAAACGTTCTGTGGGTAAAAACTGGAAAGGGAGGCGGAAGCATTTCCGTCGAAAGGGGCAAAAAGCGGGATACCGCACATCGATGCGACCATACCGGCAATGGTGTAATCCGTGCCGGGAAGCTGCTCGGTCTGGGTGAAGTCGATGCTTTGCTCTTTTTCCCGGCTGAGTTCGGGAGCCAGCCCAGGGAAGGCAATCGGGTCGAAATAGGTCCGCTCCAGGCTTTCAGCATAAATATACACCACGTTAAGTGCGGGCTGCGCAATGCGCTTTTTCGGGACTTTATAGACGGTGGCAAAGTCGGAGTTTTCGCGCAGTGAGTGCGAGGTAATGAGAGAACTCACTTGCTGAAAGGCTGGCGTTGTTTGTACCGCGCCTGCGGCACAGGCAAAAGCCACCAGGCTCCAGCCTGAATGAAAGGGCCGCTCACGGCGGCGCAGCAGCCATGACAGGGCACAAAACAGTAAAAACAGCACGATGACCAGCCCAAGGGCGGGCACAACGTATTTACTCAGGCCGGCACCGGTGAGGCTGTTCGTTAAGGTATACACTACAGCGTCAGTAATGCCGTCGCCGGTAAAATAATTACTGGCGAACAGCGTGGCGTTGAGCAGCACGAACAGCATTAACAAGCACAAGGTGAGGGAAAACCAGATTCTGCTTCGGCCTGCTTTACAGGAATAAACAGCAATCGCGGTCAGAAAAAGTATCACTGACACGAATTCAGACAACGTCAAATCCTCTTATCGTATGAATATGTCTCTTATCAACAGGGGGACATTCCATGGATTTTTGACTCAATCTATAGTGGCTGTCATCAGGCTGCAACATCTCTGCGCAGATTTGGCTGCAGACTCACAGTACAGTCAATTCGACGTTAAACAGGGGCGAAGTGCCCGGCGATTTCTAATGAAACGGCCGGGCAGGGGGCGGATTACGCGCGTTGTTCCTGCGGCGCTGAAAGTCTGGCGGGAGAGGATGGGCTGTCGTGCATCGCTTCTCCGACCAGGCTGGCACGATTGTAAAAGCGTAACCGCAGGTTAAAATCGAGGTGCGCGCGCGCACTGTCACTGAGCCGGATGACCGGCGGCGGCGTGAGCGGACGCTGCTGAAACAGAACAGAGCGCACACAGGCATCGTTGCTGCCAGCATGCACCTGCTGATAATAGCCGACGCTGGCTTCCGCTTTACGTAACCTGGTATTAACCCGACGATGCTCATCCATAGCCAACTGATGTGCCAGCGCCGTGAGTTCGTCACCGGGGTTGCTGAGATTCTGTTGCACTGCAGGGAAATCACTGCGTTTCATTAACTCCAGCAGATAGTTTTGTCTCCCCACGTATTTTACCGGGGCCAGTTGTTTCAGCCATTCACGAATAAAGGGGTTTTGAGCAGGCGCCGCGATAAAGCCGGTTTCAATCATCGGTCTGAGTGGGTTAACCGTGTTTTGCTGACGATAATATCCCAGCACATCCATGGGGCGGTCGCTTTGGGCCTGATGGACCCAGGCAAGATCCTCGAACAGCAACGTGTTGCAGTCGATGCTGATGCCACCGTAACGTAATAATAGCTCCAGCCGGATGATGTCGCTTTTTAGCTGCGGAGTCAGATCGGAAGAGACAAATTGCACATCCGGCAGCCACTGTCCCAGCGTCTGAGGGGTAAGCAGGTGGATCTCATGATCCGGATTATCACGGCAAATTTTACTGGCGTTAAGGGCAACGGAAGCAGGTAGCCGGTCGCCGGGCCAGTACAGCCAGACTTTTTTAGCAATGGCAGGCAGGGTCTTAGGTACGGATTCCAGCAGCACGTCCTGTTCCAGCGTAGGATCGTATTCAGGCGCGCTTACGGCCCGGTGTTGTTTAATCGTCCACAGCATGCGGCTGGTGAAAGCAAGTTTTTCCCATTGACGCCAGAGATGATGCAAGGAACGGCGGTGTGAATTCATGTTTCACCTGTTATTTTGATTATAGTGTTTATGCCAGTCGGCAAAATAAGGGCTTAAGCTGTCATCCCGTATATAAACCGCCATAAACGCAGACATGCTGCGCTGCGCAATTTTTATTGTATTTCCCTGGTGATGGTTCAATGGCGAGCCACGACAGTTTCTGTGCACATGCGTGACGTGAGCGGCCGCGACTCATTTATTTAATAGAACACAATTCAACAATTCGCTATTCCTGATGGAAACTTTAGGATAAAACGGAAATAAGCCTTCGCCTGAAATAAAAATAAATATTTATTTACGCTAATGTTTTATTCCGCTATGGCAATATCTTTATATCGACAGAGGGGGCGTTTTTCTGTCGTGAAACCGATAAACAGTGCGCGAGTATGAGAATCAGTGCGGAATTGAGATAAGTGAAATATTCAGCATGATTAATGAATTTACAGATGTGCGCAGCCTGACAGTCATTGTCTACGCTTTAGCTATACAGACGAAAAGGAGATGACATGCCGTTTGAATCTCGAGGATTACTGGCGATTGACAGGCAAACCAGACGGGCGCTGTTTCTCGATCCTGACACCTTTGACGTCAGCCAGGCCGTGGACGTTGTCCCAACGCGACTGCACGAGCTTTTGATGCTCGCGCCCTGGGAAAAGGCTTTTCTCCCTCTGTACGGTGACGATATGCAAGGCGATGCGCCTCATCCTGGCCATAAAGTGGCGGTCATTGATTTACGACAGCGGGCGATTAATGACTATATCGACCTCTCACCGTCACAAGCGCCGCACAGCGGTCAGTTAGGGCGCGACGGCAAAGTGTATCTGTGCTGTGAAAATCCTACTGTCGTGGTGGTGATCGATCCCCTTACCCACCGCGTTGAAAAGACGATTCCCATTCCACTTGATAATACCCATCGCCTGACGCTTTCACCCAGCGGCCGCAAGCTCTTTACCGACAATGAGCAGGATGCCACCATTACCGTCGTCGACCTGTGCGAAGCGGAAGGGCGAGTCATTGATACCATCCTGATGCCCGGCCCGGTTTCAGGCCTTACTGCATCACCCAGGCATCCCTATCTCATCGCCAGCGCCGCCGATGTGCCGCTGCTCTATGTCGTCGATCGCCAGAGCCATCGAATCCGCCAGCGTCTGGCGCTTCCTGGCCATCAACAGCCCTGTCAGAAGGTTCGCTTTAGTCCGGATGGCGAGTATCTGATGGCGATCGGGCACCAGGAACCCATCGTCACGCTTTTTGATGAATTACTGAATCCTTTGGGGCATATAGCGCTGACTCACCAGCCGCTGGATGGCTGTTTCAGTCCGGACAAGAAACGGCTATTGATCACCCATGATGATAACCGGACGCTGAGCGTCATTGATCTGGTACAGAAAACCGTTCTTGCGACAACCGAGGTGGGGGCTGGCTACGAAACGCTGAGCTACTTTCAAATTGGTTAAATAAAGGGGCGATGGTAGATGGCCGAACTCCAGTGGCGGCTGCTGGCGTGTTTTTCCGCCTGCCAGCCGCGCTTACGCAATTCACGGGCAATCATCTTGTTCATAATGCCGTGCCCCAGCAACAAAACCGTACCCTGCTGCGACAGGGCGATCAGCCGATCGGCGGCACGCGAGGCGCGGGCGCGCGCATGCTGCAGCGACTCGGTCTCCCCGGCATAGCCACAAAACCACATGGCGCGCAGGATGGCCTGCCAGACAAAGGTGGGTAACTGAATGCGATCAGCCCGGAGCAAAGGAATACCGACTTCACTGAACAGCGCATCAACGTGATGGGGATGCAGTCCGAGGCGCTCCTGCGAAGAGTGGGCGCGGGGTAGAGGACTGCAGACCACAACCGCCGCTTTTCTGGCGATGCTGATGCTGCGATCGGGCGGGCCATCGCTCACCAGTGACAGATCATAGGCTTCACACCAGTCTGCCAGTCCCTGTGCGCTTAAACGTCCGGCAAAAGGGTGGTCAGGTTTACCATGTCGCATCAGGATAATGGTCATAATGATTTAACGGCGTTCTCCGGTTTATGCGCCAGTCAGGTATATCTGAGGATGCGGTATGTGGCAATCGCTGCCTGTGCTGTCATCAGGCAGTCACACCAATGTGCGACAACATCAGGCGATGAAAGGGTCAGACAGCCAGTTTGGCTTAATGTTAAAAGAAAAGTGCCTCTGGTTCCGGTGTATGCTGTTTTTTTGTGCGCCGGGTCGGGATTAACCGCCTGATTTTGCGCTTAAAATGGCATATTAATGAAGCTTGATAGTGAAGGAAATCTAACAAATTTTCTCAAAGGCTATTGATTTATCTACGCGCGTAGATACACTAGCTTCCAGTGATTGCTCACGGTGCTCGATGCACGGTAGGCCGATCGAGGATCAAGTTACATTCGCCAGATTAATACGACCGCTGAAATATACAGCGGCGAAGCTCGCGATACTGCGGATTCCAACACCAGGGAATCTTTAACTTTCCTTTCATCATGGTTAGCCAACTGAATGTCGCCACCGGGGCGTTCTGCTCGTAGTCAGGGAACCGTCTCTCGGAATGGCATTTATCGATCTGCATATTTTCAAGGGACAGCGTTTATGACGGCACAGCACTCCGTTACGCAGCAGGCAGCACAGCCTTTCACCTCCGCCGCTGATGAGCGGTTTACTACCCCAGCCGGCCGCAAAGATTTTTGGCGCGCGACGGTTTCATGCTGGTTAGGGACGGCAATGGAGTACGCGGATTTCGCACTCTATGGCCTCGCCGCCGGCATTATCTTCGGTGATGTTTTCTTTCCTGAACAAACCCCCGCCATGGCGCTGCTTGCCAGCTTTGCAACCTGGTCGGTTGGATTTGTTGCCCGCCCTATCGGCGCGTTATTTTTTGGCTGGCTGGGCGATCGAAAAGGTCGCAAAGTCGTCATGGTAACCACCATTATTCTGATGGGCGCATCCACAACCCTAATCGGCTTGATTCCCAGCTACGCCTCCATTGGCATCTGGGCGCCTGCCTGTCTGGTTCTGCTACGTTTCAGTCAGGGGTTTGGCGCAGGCGCTGAGCTTTCCGGCGGAACCGTGATGCTGGGAGAATATGCGCCGGTTAAGCGGCGTGGCCTGGTGTCTTCCGTTATCGCCCTCGGCTCTAACAGCGGCACGCTGCTGGCATCGCTTGTCTGGCTGCTGGTGGTGCAGATGGATAAACAAAGCCTGCTGGAATGGGGATGGCGTATTCCCTTCCTGAGCAGCGCCGTCATTGCCCTTGTGGCACTGTGGATCCGCCGCAACCTGCGGGAAACCCCGGTGTTCGAGCGCAAGAAAGCGCAACTGGAAGCGGAGCGGGCGAACCTTATCGCCACGCAGCATCAGACGGTTGATACGCGCCCCTTCTTTCAGCGTACCCGTGCTTTCTGGACCATGGTCGGCTTACGTATTGGTGAAAACGGTCCCTCTTATCTGGCGCAGGGTTTTATCGTCGGGTATGTCGCTAAGGTTCTGATGGTCGATAAATCCGTGCCGACCACGGCGGTCTTTATTGCCTCGCTGCTTGGCTTCCTGATTATTCCCCTGGCCGGCTGGCTGTCAGACCGCTTCGGTCGCCGGGTCGTTTATCGGGTTTTTTGCCTGTTGCTGATGATTTATGCCTGGCCAGCCTTTACGCTGCTGGATACGCGCGAACCTGCGATTGTTATCCCGGTTATCGTGGTGGGCATGGCGCTGGCTTCTCTGGGCATCTTTGGCGTCCAGGCGGCCTGGGGCGTGGAACTGTTTGGCGTGAACCACCGTTATACTAAGATGGCCGTGGCCAAAGAGCTGGGCTCGATTATTTCAGGTGGCACTGCACCTTTGGTGGCGGCGGCGATGCTGTCGTACACCGGGCACTGGTGGTCCATTGCGATCTATTTCTCTGCGATGGCTTCCATTGGTTTCCTGACTACCTTTGTGGCACCGGAAACGCGCGGGCGCGATCTTAATCTGCCAGAGGACGCCATCTGAATACGATGAAGTTACATGGCAAGCGGCATTAGATGAGGAGGGCGAAGTGGCGAAACCGGTAAAAACGACGGTCACGCGCAACGACGTGGCAAAAGCCGCAGGGACCTCGGTTGCCGTGGTCAGTTACGTCATTAATAACGGACCACGCCCGGTCGCGGATGCCACCCGTCAGCGGGTGCTTGCCGCCATCGAGCAAACCGGCTATCGCCCGAATGCCGCCGCCCGCGCCCTGGCGTCAGGCCACACCAAAACCTTTGGGCTGGTGGTGCCGAATATCAGCAACCCCTTTGTCGCGTCGATGGCGCACATGCTGCTGCAGGAGTCGCTCAATCACGGGCATGTAATGCTGCTTGGTGATGCAGGCGACGATCGCAAACGGGAGCTGGAGCTGATTCAGGGGCTACTGAATCGTCAGGTCGACGGCCTGTTTTATAACAGCGTGGATCGCCATCCTTTCATTGATATCATCACAGCCAGCGGGACACCGCTGGTTATGCTTGATCGGGTTGAAGCGCAGCCCGGGGTCAGCATGTTACGGGTGGATGAGCGACAAGCCGCCTTTCAGGTGTGCGCACATTTGCTGAGCCATGGTTATCAGCAGGTCGGCATGATTAGCGGACCGCTGGATATGCTCAATGCCCAGGATCGTATTCAGGGCTGGCGTGACGCGATGCAGGCGCACAATGTACAGATAGATGAATCACTGATTTTCCCCACTACCTATACCCGTGAGGGCGGTTATCAGGCAACGCTACGCATGATAGCCAGCCAGAAGCTGCCCCGCGCGCTGTTTGCCAGTAACGAAGGCCAGGCCATTGGCTGTATCCGCGCCTTGAGTCAGCACGGCATTCGCGTGCCGAAAGATGTCGCGCTGGTCTGCTTTAATGGCACAGAACAGTCTGCCTATCACGTTCCGGCATTAACGACCGTGCGTCAGCCGGTAAAAGAGATGGCACGCTGCGCTATCCATATGTTGAAACAGTGGAATGGCGAGGCACGCATTGAATCGTTTCCACACCATCTTGAAATTGGTGAATCTTGTGGCTGTCGGCCATCACAGGCCAGAGTAAATAAACCAAATAATGAAAAGACTGATTATTGATTGTGATCCGGGGAATGGTATTGCAGGGGCGAACACGGATGACGGCCTTGCACTTTCTCTGGCATTAGCCTCACCAGGGCTGTCGTTAGAATTAATTACCACCGTAGCAGGGAATACGCCGAGTGATGTCGGTGCGCGGGTCGCCAAAGATTTGGTGACACGGCTGGGCTGTGCCGTGCCTGTCGTGCAGGGTGCCCGTCAGGCATTGTGTGAAGATCCCGGCCCCTGGCGCGCTGTGCTGGACAAGCGGGTTGAACAGCTCAATCTGCTGTCACTCTGGCAGGGCGTTCCTCAGCCTGCCATGTTAGAGGCTGATGCAACGGATGCCGCGCAGGCGATGGGGCAACTCATCTGCGATAACCCCGGCGAAATCACGCTGATTGCGATTGGCCCACTCACCAATGTGGCGCTGGCCATGCAGCGTTTTCCGGACATGGCAGAATCGGTGGCAGAGATAGTGATTATGGGCGGCGTTTTTGCGCTGGATGATTACATCAAAGACACCAATTTCGGCATCGATCCGGAAGCTGCTCATCAGGTATTACACAGCGGCGCCGCCATTACGCTGGTCCCCATGGATGTCACCACGCAAACGCTGCTGACTCAGGACGATCTGACGCGCATGACCTGTCGCGAACATCCGCTGACGCGCTTTGTGCATGACACCTTGCAGCCCTGGATCGACTACTCAATGCAAACCCGTCAACTGGCCGGATGCTGGATCCATGATGCGCTGGTCGTCGCCTGGCTGCTTAATCAGCGCGTGGCATGGGGAACGGACTACCGTGTTGATATTGAGCTTCGTCCGGGCGCGACGCGCGGTAAAACCTGGCGCTATCGGCAGCCACTGCGTCTGGACGTGGGTATTCCGCCTGACGCCGGCGCGCTGGTGCATGTGTTGCACAGTGTGGATAACGCGCTCCTGCTGTCAATCATTGAGCAGGCCTTTAACCACCTCCCCGAGTAAAACCCAGGCGATTCGTCGCCTGGATTCTCTGCCGTCAGACACGCTTTCTTACAGCCTGATCCACTGCCTGACAATTGCGCGGTACGCTCTCCTCTAGAACATGATGTATACATTTGATTAACAATTACATCACTCTCCGACAGCGGCCAGGAACGTTATGGGCGATGCGCCAGAGTGTCTCACAGAGGAGACGTGTATGCTTGACTGGACATCGACCCAGCGCAACGTGGCTTTCGCCTGTTTTGCCAGTTGGACGTTGGACGCATTCGATTTTTTTATTCTGGTGTTTGTACTGAGTAACCTTGCTCAGTACTTCCACAATTCTGTCACCGATGTGTCCGTCGCCATCATGCTAACGCTGGCGGTGCGCCCGATTGGCGCGCTACTGTTTGGGCGGATGGCGGAGAAATATGGCCGTAAGCCGATCTTAATGCTGAACATTGTCTTTTTCTCCGTGTTCGAACTGCTGTCTGCCTGGTCACCGACCTTCGCTGCATTTCTGGCTTTCCGCATTTTCTATGGTATAGCCATGGGCGGCATTTGGGGCGTGGCCTCTTCGCTGGCAATGGAAACCATTCCCGATCGCTCCCGCGGTCTGATGTCGGGACTTTTCCAGGCCGGCTATCCGTGCGGTTACCTGCTTGCATCCATCGTCTTTGGTTTATTTTTTGATGCGGTGGGCTGGCGCGGCATGTTCCTCATCGGGGCTGTTCCGATTCTGCTGTTACCCTTTATCTATTTCAACGTCCCTGAATCGCCCGTGTGGCTGGCGGCACGTGAGCGCAAAGAGAGCAGCGCACTGATGCCGATACTGCGCCAGCACTGGAAAATCTGCATCTACATGGTGCTGTTAATGGCCTGCTTTAACTTCTTTAGTCATGGTACGCAGGATCTTTACCCGACCTTCCTGAAAGTGCAGCACCAGTTTGATGCCCACACAGTAAGTATTATTGCCATCAGCTATAACATTGCCGCTATGCTGGGTGGCATCTTCTTCGGCACGCTGTCTGAACGTATTGGCCGCAAGAAAGCCATTATTATCGCCGCATTGCTGACGCTGCCGGTGCTGCCGCTGTGGGCCTTTTCCAGCGGTTCATGGGCTATTGGTCTTGGCGCCTTTTTGATGCAGTTTATGGTGCAGGGCGCATGGGGCGTGATACCGACTTACCTGAACGAACTGGTGCCGGGGAATGCAAGAGCGGTATTGCCCGGCTTTGTTTATCAGTTAGGTAATCTCATTGCGTCCGTCAACGCGACGCTGCAGTCACGTATTGCTGAAGCGCACGGTGGCAACTACGGGCTTGGTATGGCCATCGTAGCGGGAACCGTGGCCGTATTGATTTGTGTTTTTGTCGCCTTTGGCCGCGAAACGCGCGGAATTAAAATTTCCGGTGCGATGGCAAAGCAGACACATTAACGCGTTTCACAGACGTCTACCCATTTTGCCGCAGTAAGTTCAGCCATCTGCTGCGGCGAAATGCGTACGGCACTGTGAACCGCGCCCGCGGCGGGCAACACTTCATCAAAGCTTTTTAACGAGATATCACAATATACCGTGACCGGATTTTCCAGGCCAAAAGGGCAAACCCCGCCAACCGGATGCCCGGTCCAGTTGATCACTTCGTCCACGCTTAACATCCGCGCTTTGGCACCCAGGACGGCTTTGAGTTTGCGGTTGTCTAGCCGCGCATCGCCACGGGTCACCACCAGGATCACCTCATTCTTGACCTTGAGGGAAAGGGTTTTGGCGATTTGTCCCGGCGCCACACCGTGAACGCGAGCCGCCATTTCTACCGTTGCCGTACTGTAAGGCATCTCAATGATGTCGATTTCCGGCGCACGCTCGGCAAAAAACTGGCGTACAGACTCCAGGCTCATTTTTCTCTCCATGCTAATTGAAGGCGTAAAAATTGCCACAAGCCCGCAGCGGTGTAAACGAGAGAGAGAAAGAATAGGTAACAGAATGCATAGCGGCGAGAGGGCTGGGGAAGGGCAGAGGCAAAACGAGAGGGCGCTAAGGGGCTGACGCGGTTTTATCTCTTACTGTTTTCACTAAGTGCCGCCGGATAACATGGCTATCCGGCACGCACTTATATGACGTCACTCGTCGCGGGGCTGGGAACACCGGGCAGATCTTCCCAGGCCAGAATCGTATTTCGCCCCTGATTTTTTGCGACGTATAATGCGCGATCAGCATTGGCAACGGCCTGATCAAATTCATTGTCGTAAATCGGCGCAATACCTGCACTAATGGTGACATGCGTCGAAACGCGCTCATTAAACAAATGGGGAATTTCCAGATTTACCACATATTGGCGAATTCTTTCCGCCAGCTTCATAGCGATTGATGCATTGACGTTGGTCATTAATACTAAAAACTCTTCTCCGCCGTAACGTGTTACCACATCGCGTGAGCGTACCGCATCGCGAATGGCAACCGAAACGCGTGCCAGCGCCTGATCACCCATCGCATGACCATAATTATCGTTGTAAGCCTTAAAGTGGTCGATATCTAACAGCAACACATAATGACTGCCGACATGATTATCCAGAATGTTATCAAGGCGATTTTTCAGTCCGCGTCGGTTATATAAGCCTGTTAAGGGATCGAGCATACTGAGGTCGCTGAATGACTCTTTTTCTTCATACAATTGATACATTAAGCGCAGCGTAAAGTCTTCCGAACGGCGTCGCATCAGATGTTGCAATGAAAAGCCAATCAAGGGTAAGGCAATCGTCAATAAAATCAACGGCAGATGTTGCCCGTGATCCAGCATGAGCACTGTTAACATGGAAGGGGTAATGTGCAGGCAAAACGCGACCAAATAATCGCTCAGTGCAATGGCGCTGATAAAAAAAACGCACAGCAGACTGACAATCAAAAAACCGCCATCGTCAATTAAAACAGAATGATAGCGATACTGAATATGCCATGCCCATAGCCCGCCCAGGATGAGCGCGATGGGATTTAACAGCGGTAATTTTAGTTTAGTTTTTATTAAACACGTGCTCAGCATGGTCAGGCTAATGAACGCCACCATCATCACCGGCACGGTGATTTGTGTTTCATTATTTTCGGCCAAAGGGAGCAGACAAAATAGCGAAACGGATGCGTTTAAAAACAAAAAGAGCATCAACGAGAGGCGGTATTTGCTGTGTTTCAATTCATCATAAGATTCTATTTTCATTATTCATACTCGTGACGGCCCTGAAATAACAAAGCAAAAACCGGCGCAGGATTTCAGCCGGTCGACAGGCATTATATTGCTGTTATAAAAAGTGTAATCAGTTGCAATTTAACATTTTCTTGTTTAGCTGTCATCTTCCCGCCCGCCTGTAAAAAAACAAGCTGAAAGTTGAGAATTATTATCATATGCTAATGGGAATGGTTATCATATCGGATTGACTAAAACGGCTCACAGGTGGTCAGGGGGAAGGCAATGCGCGGTATCAAACTGGATAGTGCATGGGGAAGTATGCTGGCATGTGCGGCAATACCGGTAATAACAGCATGGCAGCCTACCTTTGAGCAGTGGCGCATCGTGATGTTAATCGCGTTATTGCTCACCCTGCTTATGTTGTTTAATCAGCGCATGCGGCACTATGTATTGCTGCCTTCCTGTCTCGCGCTGGCAGGCGGCATTGCGGCAACAGGCTTCAAATTCAGCGGGCTGTAGTCTGTCCGAGGAGTGAAACGGGTAACGCAAGGGAAAGGAAAATGCAGGGATAATAGAGTGGGAATGACAACGTTGGTGCGAAGAGAGGGACTTGAACCCTCACGTCCGTTAAGACACTAACACCTGAAGCTAGCGCGTCTACCAATTCCGCCACCTTCGCATCGAGTTGTCTTTTCATATCACCGCAATGGTGCGAAGAGAGGGACTTGAACCCTCACGTCCGTTAAGACACTAACACCTGAAGCTAGCGCGTCTACCAATTCCGCCACCTTCGCGCAGTGCTCGCGATATG
>Ga0308156_1001273_pt1 | contig 31959 bp, 32 predicted proteins | sample PhyAR2_FD_201041 | JGI IMG/M metagenome (GOLD analysis project Ga0308156, IMG submission 201041) | Phyllosphere microbial communities from UC Gill Tract Community Farm, Albany, California, United States - DLSL A.R2 | ecosystem: Host-associated > Plants > Phyllosphere > Unclassified | place: USA... | reverse complement strand
CCGGCCTGCCGGCGTATCTGGACTGGATCCGGGCACAGACCCGGGAGGACACTGATTGAAGACTCTGTTTGCGCGTGGCGCCGCCTTGTGCGCTCTGTTGTGGCTTTCATTGCCGGCCTTCGCGCTGGATGAGAAGGATCTGCTGCCGGTGGACCAGGCGTTCGCGCTGACCGCCAGCGCGCCCGAGCGTGGCCAGATCCAACTGCAGTTCAAGATCGCCCCGGGCTACTACCTGTATCGCCACCGCACCACGGTGAAGGCCGATCCGGCGTTCAACGCCGCTGCGCTGCAGATGCCCGCAGGCAAGAAGCACCACGACGATTTCTTCGGTGAGGTGGAGACCTACCGCGAGCGCCTGCAGGCCACCCTGCTCGGCGCGCCCACCGATGCCGCCGGCACCATCAGCCTGGAAGTGCGTTACCAGGGCTGCGCCGATGCTGGTGTGTGCTACCCGCCGCAGAAGCGCGTGGTGCAGGTGACCCTGCCCGGTGCAGGCGGTGCGGCGGCCACGCTGCCGACCGCACGCGCCACCGGCGCCAGTGCATTCAACAACCCGCTGGCCGGCGCCGGCAGTGGCGGTGGCCTGCGGCTGCCGGGCACCAGCAACAGCCAGGCACTGCCGCTGCCGTCGGATCAGGCATTCGGCTTCGATGCCATCGCCAGCGATGGCAATACCCTGCTGCTGCGCTTCAGCCCGGCACCGGGCTATTACCTGTATCGCGACCGCACCTCGCTGAAGCTGGAAGGCAGCGCCGGGGTACTGGCCGACAAGCCGCGCTGGCCGGCGGCGCAGTCGCACCGCGACGAGCACTTCGGTGATGTGGCGGTCTATTTCAACCAGGTGGAAGTGCCGGTGCCGCTGCGCCGCAGCCGCGCCGAGGCGGTCGACAGCACGCTGGTGGTGACCTTCCAGGGTTGCCAGACCGATGGCATCTGCTACCCGCCGATGACCCGCCGGGTGAAGTTGTCGATCCCCGCCGGCAAGGCCAACGCCACCAGTGATGCACCTGCCGCACGCGACGAAGTGATTCGTTCGCTGCCGGCTTCGGCCACTGCCGGCACCCGCGAGGGCGCCAACGGCACACCGCTGCGCCTGCTTCCGACCGTGCCCAACGACGCGCCGGCCGCCACGGGTGGTGCCGACGCCAGCAGCGGCTCGCGCGATGCCTTCGCCGCCGACGCGCAGCAGGACAATGCGCTGCGTACCAAGGCTCCGAGCCGCGTACCGAAAACCGACAGCTCGCTGCTGTGGGTACTGCTGCTGGCACTGGGCGGTGGCCTGGTGCTGAATCTGATGCCCTGCGTGCTGCCGATCCTGTCGCTGAAAGTGCTGAGCCTGGCGCAGAGCGGTGAAAGCGCCGAGCGCGCCCGCAGCCATGCCATGTGGTACACGCTGGGCGTGCTGGTCGCCTTCGCGGTGATCGGCGCGCTGATGGTCGGCCTGCGCATGCTCGGCAATGCGGTCGGCATCGGTTTCCAGCTGCAGCATCCCGGCGTGGTCGCGGCGTTGGCCTACATCATGTTCGCGGTGGGCCTGAGCCTGTCCGGCGTGTTCACCATGGGCGGCGGCATCGGCAACTTCGGCCAGTCGCTGGCGCGACGCAGTGGCCCGGCCGGCGATTTCTTCACCGGCGTGCTGGCCTGCGTGGTCGGCAGTGCCTGCGTGGGACCGTTCTTCGGCCCGGCGGTGGCCTATGCCTTCGTTGCACCGCCGGTGGCGGCGATGCTGGTGTTCCTGTTCCTCGGCCTGGGCCTGGCCCTGCCGTTCCTGCTGATCGGCTTCGTGCCGGCGCTGGCCCGTCGCCTGCCCAAGCCGGGCCAGTGGATGGAAACCCTCAAGCACGTGCTGGCCTTCCCGATGTACGCCGCCGCGTTGTGGCTGCTGTGGGTGCTGGGCAAGCAGCGCGGCGTGGATGGCATGGCGCTGGCGCTGGGTGGCCTGCTGCTGCTTACCGGTGGCCTGTGGCTGTTCGAGCGCAGCCGCTGGCGCAGCCAGCGCGCGGCCGGGCTGCTGGGCGTGCTGCTGGTGATCGCCGCGCTGGTGCCGGTGTGGGCGGTGACCCAGCTGGCACCGCCGGCACGTGCCGCGCAGGCGAGCAGCGAGAACGTGGTGGATTATTCGCCGCAGATGCTGGACCGCCTGCGCGCCGACAACCGCGTGGTGTTCGTCAACATGACCGCCGACTGGTGCGTGAGCTGCAAGGCCAACGAGCGCGCGGTGCTGTCGCGCCCGGAGTTCAAGGACCTGCTCAAGCGCACCAACGCGGTATACATGCGCGGCGACTACACCAATGTGGACCCGCAGATCACCGCGTTCCTGGATGAGCACAAGGCCGTGGGCGTGCCGCTGTACGTGGTGTACGGCCCCGGCGCCCCGCCGACGGTGCTGCCGACCCTGCTGACGCAGGCGCTGGTGGAAGAAGCACTGCTGCGCACCGCGCGATGAAGTGGCAACGGCCAGCGCTGCTGTGGACAGCAGTGCTGGCTGCCGGTCTTGGCCTGTGGGCCGGCAACCGGCTGGCGCCGGAGCCGGCGACGGAAGCTGCAGCGCCTGTTGCGGTATCGCCGCCGGCGCTGCCGATGCTGCGGCCCGGTGATCCGCTGCCGGCGCTGGTGCTTGCCGATGCTGAAGGTCACGCGCTGGATATCCGCGAACGCTTCAAGGGCCACCCATTGCTGGTCAATGTGTGGGCCAGCTGGTGCGGCCCCTGCGTGGAAGAGATGCCCGAACTGGCCCGCTTTGCCGAGGGCCAGGGCGCGCACGGCGTGCAGGTGTTGGGCCTGGCACTGGATACGCCGGACGGCGTGCGTGATTTCCTGCAGCGAGTGCCGGTGGACTATCCCATCGTGCTCGATACCCCCGGCCCACGCGATGCCAGCGTGCAGTTGGGCAACGCGCAGGGTCTGCTGCCCTACAGCGTGTTGTTCGACGCACAGGGACGGATGATGAAGGCCAAGCTCGGACCGTTCGCGCACGGCGAAATCGAAGGCTGGGCGAAGTAGGTCGGCAGGGCTGCGCCCTGCACCTGCAGATGCTTTCAAGCAACAGCAACAGCAACCGCTACAGCTACAGCGGGCTTCCGTGGGATGGCGGGGCGGTGTCGGACTGCGGGGACGCCGCAAGTACGTCCCTGTAGGCTCAGCCGCGCCATCCATGGCGCGGATGCCCCGCACTCCGACACCGCCCCGCCTCTGACAGTTTCCCGCGATCTGGTAGGTCCACGCCATGCGTGGATGACTCCATCGAATTCGAATATTTCGACAATTGATCGAAAAGCATCCACGCGTGGCGTGGATCTACATCTACCTGTCGACCAAGGTCGACACCCACCAAGAGCAGGCCATGCCTTCCCGACAGATCGCGGAAATCTGTCGAAGGCGGGGTGGGTCCGGTTGCGGGGGTGTGAGCCGCATGGATGCGGCGACCGAGCTTACATGGACGTACTTGCAGCGGCCCCCGCAACCGGACCCACCCCGCCCACCCTCAGGAAGCCCGCTTTTGATTCGGCTGTAGCTTCGGCTGTTGCTGTTGAGGTTGCCGGCCAGCGGCCGGCACTACCGCTTCGGCGGGTGCAGGGCGCAGCCCTGCCGGCAAACCCTCCTTGACCGCAGCGGCCCGCGACCCGGAGAATTACGAGATTAATTCTCATTTGCTGTTGCGCAGGATGCGGGCGGCAGCCTCGACGGCCCTCGATCCCGATGTTCAAGAACGTCCTCTTCCAACTGCACTGGCTGCTGGGCATCAGCGCGGGTGCCATCCTGGCCGTGATGGGCCTGAGCGGTGCAGTCCTGTCGTTCGAGGATGAACTGCTGCGCGCGGCCAATCCCGGCTTCGCCGAGATCGCCGAGCACCATGCCGACAACCAGCAGCCGCTCGCCCTGAGCGAGCTGGTGCCGTTGCTGCGGGCAGGCAGCGAGCGGCCGCTGCAGCGCCTGCGGGTGGATGCCAGCGGCCAGCGGCCGTCGGTGGCACGCTTTGCCGGCGGCAAGGACCACTGGGTCTATTTCGACCCCTACAGCGGCGAGCGCTTCAGCGCGCTGCGTGGACAGGCCTTCTTCGATTTCGTCGAAGACCTGCACCGCCACATGGTCGCCGGTGAACGCGGCTCGTGGATCACCGGCAGCTGTGCGATCGCGCTGTTGTTCTTCACCCTGTCCGGGCTGTACCTGCGCTGGCCACGCCGCTGGTGGCACTGGCGCAGCTGGCTGGCGGTGGAATGGGCGCGCAAGGGCCGGGGCTTCCTGTGGAGCCTGCATTCGGTGATCGGCACCTGGGTGCTGCTGATCTACCTGATGAGCGCACTGACCGGGTTGTGGTGGTCGTTCGACTGGTATCGCAACGGACTGACCCAGCTGCTGGGTGTTGCGCCTCCCGCCAAGCACAAGGTCGCCACGGATCAGCCCCTGGATCTGCACAGGGTCGAGGCCACGCTGTATGCACTGCCCGGCGTGCGCCAGGGCTTCATCGACCTGCGCCTGCCGGAGAAGCCCGGTCAAGCGCTCAACGTACGGGTGATGTCGGCGGAACCCGCACAACGGGGCGGCCATCACGACCGCGCACATGACCTGCTGCAGCTCGATCCGGCCACCGGCGCGGTCCTCGACGCGCGCCCCTACGCGCGCCAGGGTGCCGGCGGCCAGCTCACCACCAGCATGTTCGCCCTGCACTCGGGCAGCTTCTTCGGCATGCCCGGGCGCATCGTGGTGATGCTCAGCAGCCTGGGCATGTGCCTGTTCTTCGTTACCGGCTGGCTGTTGTACCTGGACCGCCGCCGCGGCCAGCGTGCCGCCCGCGCGCTGCGGCAGACCGTGCCGGCAGCAGCACCCCATGCCGCGGGCACGCCGTGGCTGGTGGTCCATGCCAGCCAGAGCGGCCTGGCCGAACAGTTGGCCTGGCGTGCGGCGGCGCAGCTGCAGGCGGCCGGCCACGCGGTGCAGGTACTGCCGCTTGCGCGCGTAGCTGCCACGCAGCTGCAGGCCTCCACGCAAGCGCTGTTCGTGCTCAGCACCTTCGGTGATGGCGAACCACCGGACAACGCACGGCGCAGCGCGCGCCAGTTGCTGGCACAGCGTCCGGACCTTTCCGGGCTGCGTTACGGCATGCTCGCGCTGGGTGATCACCAGTACGCGCAGTTTTGCGGGTTCGGCGTGCAGATCGACGACTGGTTGACGCGCTCGGGCGCGCAACCCTTGTTCGCCCGCATCGACGTCGATGCTGCTTCGGTGGGGGCGCTGCGCCAGTGGCAGCTGCAGCTGACCGGACTGACTGGCATCGACACCGACGACAGCGTGTTGCCGGCCGCCACAGTGATGCACGGCTGGCGCCTGCTCGGCCGCACCCTGCTCAACGCTGGCAGCGTCGGCGGCCAGATCTGGAAGATCCGCCTGGCACCGCCGGCCGATGTCGATTGGCAGGCCGGCGACATCCTGCACATCGCGCCCCGCCACGACGCGATGCATGCCAGCGCGGTACTGCGCGCGCATGGCCTGGATCCCCAGCAGCCACAGCTGATCGATGGCGTTGCGAAGACCCTGCTGGAACTGGCCAGCGAACGTGTGCTGCCCGAACCCGGCCGTGCGTTGCAGGTGCAGGATGCAGGCCTGTGGTTGTCGGGCCTGCCGTCACTGCCTGGGCGTGAGTACTCCATCGCCTCATGCGCCGCCGATGGCGAAGTGGAGCTGGTGGTGCGGTTGGTCCACGACGCAGCAGGCCGCGCCGGACTGGGCTCGGGCTGGCTGGCCCTGCATGCGCCGCTGGACGGTGCGATAGCCGCACGCGTGCATCGCAACCCGGGCTTCCATCGGCAGCCGGGTGCGCCGATGGTGCTGATCGGCAACGGCACGGGCATCGCCGGCCTGCGCAGCCTGCTGCGCGAAGCCGCGCACCGGGGCGAGCACGGTCACTGGCTGCTGTTCGGCGAGCGTCAGCGCGCGCACGATTTCCTGTTCGCCGACGAGATCATCCAGTGGCAGGCTGACGGGCATCTGCTGCGCTTGGATCAGGCCTATTCGCGTGATGTGGACGATGGCAGCTACGTACAGCATCGATTGCGCGCTGCGGCAGATGAACTGCAGGCGTGGTTGGCACGAGGTGCAGTGATCCATGTGTGTGGATCGCTGCACGGCATGGCCGAAGGCGTGGACCAGGTGCTGCGCGAGGCACTGGGCGATGAAAGGGTGGAACTGCTGCTGGAGAACGGGCGCTACCGGCGCGACGTGTATTGAATCCGTTCGCCGGGCCATGCCCGGCGAAGGCGATCAGGCCATCACGCCGCCGCCCGTGACCGGCGCTCGGGCTGCAGCCGGAACGCGGCCACCGCTTCGGTCAGCGCGCGCACTTGGGTCTGCATCTGCGCAGTCGACGCGCCGGCTTCTTCCACCAGGCTCGCATTGCGCTGCGTGCTGGCCTCCATCTGTACGACGGTCTGGTTTACCTGGGCAATGCCCGCATGCTGGTCGTGCGAGGCACTGCGGATACCGGCCAGCAGGCCGGCCAACTGCTGCACGCTGCTGACGATCTCGTCCATCGTCGTACCCGCCTGCTCGGCCTGCGTACTGCCCTGGTCGACCCGCGTCACCGAATCCTCGATCAGCCCCTTGATCTGCTTGGCCGCATCAGCACTGCGCTGGGCCAGCAAGCGCACTTCGGCCGCCACCACCGCGAAGCTTCGGCCCTGCTCGCCTGCACGCGCGGCCTCCACTGCCGCGTTGAGGGCCAGGATATTGGTCTGGAAAGCGATGCCGTCGATCAGCTGGATGATGTCACCGATGCGCCGCGACGCCGCACTGATGCCCTGCATGGTGGCCACCACCTGGCCGACCGCGGTGCCGCCGCGCTCGGCAACCCGGGCGGCCTCACGTACCAGTCCATCGGCGCGCTCCGTCGCATCGGCGTTGCGGCCGACGGTATCGGTCAGTTCATGCATCGATGCAGCGGTTTCTTCCAGGTTGGCGGCCTGCTGTTCCGTGCGCTGGGAAAGATCGTGATGGCCGGCGACGATTTCGCCCACCCCCACATCCAGGCGGACGGTGGCCTGCTGGATGCGGGTGACGATGTGGCCCAGCTGCGCGACGGTGGCGTTGGCATCGTCACGCATGCGGGCGAACACGCCCTGCAGGTCGCCCTCCAGGCGCACGCTCAGGTCGCCGCGTGCCAGTGCGGCCAGCAGCGCCTGCAGATCGCCGAGGTTGGCCTCGAAGGTGGACAGCAGGCGATTGATGCTGGTCGACAGCGTGCGCACGAAGCCCTGCTTGCCCTCCAGTACGATGCGCCCCTGCAGCTCGCCATGGGCCGCCGCGTCGACCAGCGCCGCCACTTCGGTTTCCAGCAGTGTCTCCAGCGCGCGGCTGCGCCATTCCACTGCCACGCCGAGGAAGTGGTCGTCCTCGACGATGGCGTTGGCGATCAGCTGGTAGCGGGTGCCGGCGTGGCCGATCTCGCGCTCTTCGCGCTGACGGACACCAATCAGCCCCGCCAGTACCGGGTGCAGGCGGACCGCGTCGCTGCCAAGCAACGTCTCTGCAGGAAGATCCAGCAGCTGCAGCAGCGCTGGATTGGCATAGGCCACCTGCCCTTCCGCGTCGACCACCATCAAGCCGGTCTGCGCGCTGTCCAGCGCCTGCCGCACGCGCGTGTTGCCGCGCGCAACCGCGCGCTCGGTTTCGATCCGCGCACGCAGGCGTTGCTGCATGTCGACCAGGCACTGCGCAAGCTGGCCGATCTCATCGTTGGCGTTGTGCACGCGCAGCGTGGTGTCGAGCCGATCATCGGCGATATCGCCAGCGAAACGCAGGGTGTCCTGGATCGGTCGACGCACCGCGCGGACGACCAGCACCAGGCTGGTGATCAGCACACCGGCCACCAGCAGCAGAGTGGCCACAAACAGCACGCTGGCCATCCGCGCGCCCGACTGCTGACGAAGCTGCGCCTGGGCCAGTCCCGCAGTCTGTGCCTGCTGGAATGCGGCCAGTGCCGGGCCCACGGCTGCCGCCGTCTCGAGCAGCGACTGTGCTTCCACATCCAGGCCGACACGCGCGGCGGTATAGCCCAGCAGCGCGGCCTGGTAGGCCTCCATGCCCGTGCGCACGTGCTCCTGCACCTCGGCTGGCAGGCCCGCCAATGCCAGATCGAAGGGCAGCTTTTCTTCACTGGCACGATCGGCGTGGGTGGAATCGCCATCGAGCAGCAGCAGCGCTTCCTGGCGCCGCATCCGCTGCACATGCAGGGAAAGCGCAGGGCGCTCCAGCGCGTCCACCTGTGCCTGCAGTGCGTCGGCGGACTGCTGCAGCTGCGCGGCCAGGCCTGCGTCGCCGCGCCCCATCTCATCCACCCGCTCGAACAACGCGGCGATGCCCTGTGAGAATGCGTCGACGGCTTCAGTCATCGCCTGCAGCACCTTGCGCCGACCCGCATCCATCGGCATTGCACGCAACGCCTGCAGATCCTGCTTCAACATCCGTTGCGTGGCCAGCAACTGGCTGCGGTCGGCATCGTCGAAACTTCGCGCATACTGGGTCTGCAGGCGCCGGGCCTCGGCCACCCGCGCTGCCAGCGAAGCGACGCGGTCACTGCCGTGCTGGTAGCTGGCCTGATCGCGCGCCGCCTGCTTGCTCGCATGGCTGGTCCAGGCATGGACGGCGGCGATGGCCACCAGGCCCAGGCTGCAGACCAGCAGGGTCGCCTTGAGCTTGTCGGCGACGCTCAGCCGATGGGGCTGCAACCAGCGCAGCAGGCCAGCGAAACGCGAACGCAACCCGGCAACGCGGCTACGCAGGGACCGAAGGTGGGGAACGACGGCCGACATGACAGACTCCAGGCGGAAGGACGCACCTGTATCGACCGGTTACAGCAGAACTTTAGCCCCGGATTGATTCCAGCCACGAGTGGCGGGCAGTTGTCGCTGTTGTACCGGCCGTAGGCGACCGGGGGATGACACCGGCGGGATGCGCTTGACCTCAACCCCGGTTGCGGTATCACAGTGGAGGCCCCCGCCCGTGATGCCTGCCATGCCCATCGACGTCCCCCGCTACCTGCAGCGCCTGCAGCTGGATGCCCCGCCCCCTCTCACCCTGGCCGGGCTGACCCTGCTGCAGCAGCGCCACAACGCCCTGCTGCCGTTCGAGACCCTGACCAGCCTGCTGCGCGACGCGGTGGCAATCGACCTGGACAGCGTCCAGCACAAGCTGCTGCACGCGCAGCGCGGCGGTTACTGCTTCGAACTCAATGGCGCGTTCCTGGCGCTGCTGCTGGCCTTGGGCTTCGATGCGCAGCCACTGAGTGCACGCGTGCTGCTGTCGGCCACCGAGGGCGAGCTGACTGCGCGTACGCATCTGCTCCTGCGGGTGCGTCTGCAGGAAGAGGATTGGCTGGTCGATACCGGCTTCGGCAGCCTGACCCCGACCGTACCGCTGCGCCTGCACGAGACCGCAGTGCAGGACACACCGCACGAGCGTTACCGCGTGCAGACGCTGGATGATGGCGACTTCATGCTCGCCGCCGAGGCGGGGGATGACTGGCGGGCGCTGTACCGCTTCGACCTGCAGCCACCGGCGCCGATCGACAACGAGGTAGGCAACTGGTACGTGTGCACGCATCCGCAGTCGAGCTTTCCCGGCCAGCTGCGTGCATCACTGACCGGGCCGGATTGGCGACGCACCATCGGCAGCGGCAACTACACCGAATACCGCCCGGGCCAGGCGCCGGCCAAGCGCCCGCTGCGTGATGTGCAGGACGTGCGCGAGGTGCTGCAGCAGGGCTTCGGCATGCGCCTTCCCGACGATCCGCGGTTGGATCCGGCCATCGCCGACTGGCTGCAGCGATCACGGGCCACGTCCGTGTAGCGCCGCGCCATGCTCGGCTGCTGTGCTTGCGGCTATGGGTTGACGGGTGCCTGCAGAGCAATCCGGTTGCCCTCGCTGTCGCGGATCTCGGCCACCCGCCAGCCACCGGCCACGGCCGGGCCAAAGCACAGCACCGCGCCGGCCTGCAGGGCACGCTGCAGGCTCCGATCCAGATCGTCCACGCCCAGGTAGATGCGCGCGCCCTGCTCCGACGGCACGTAGTCGGCGCCGTGCACCAGCGCCATGCTGGCACCTGCGGCGGCGTCGTTGAACGACAGGTAGGCCATCCGGCAGTCATGCAGGTCGATCGGCGCTTCGATGCGTACCTGCAGCCAGTGCTCGTAGAACATCACGGCGCGTTCGAGATCGGCGACCGGAACTTCAACATGCAGGATGGGATTCATGGTGATCGTGCTCGGCGTGCAGGTGGATGAAAGGCAGCATCGCAGCCCTGTGCACTGCACGATACGGGCCCGACTGGCATGCTGGACAGCCTGCCACCGTACCGGAAACGCCCATGTCCCTGGCCGATCACCGTCATGCCCTGGCCCCGTTGGGCCACCTGCGCGTTGCCATCAACCTGGGCAACCCGGTGCTCGCCCAGGGCGACGCCAATTCACCACATGGGCCGTCGGTGGAACTGGCCACCGCGCTGGCACAGCGGCTGGGTGTGCAGGCACGCTTCAGTTGCCACGACGCGGCCGCGTCGGTGGTTGCAGCGGCGAGCGACGATGCATGGGATCTGGCCTTCCTGGCGGTGGACCCGGCACGTGCCGACCGCATTGCCTTCAGCGCGCCGTATGTGGAGATCGAAGGCACCTATCTGGTGCGCGATGACAGTCCAGCGCAACGGGTTGCAGACCTTGATCGCAACGGGCTGCGCATCGCGGTGGGACGCGGCGCCGCCTACGATCTGTTCCTCAGCCGTGAGCTGCGGCACGCGACGATTGAACGTGCCGACACCTCGGCCGCGGCCATCACCCTGTTCGACCAGCAGCGGCTGGATGCAGCGGCCGGCGTACGCCAGCCCCTGCTGGCCTGGGCGCAGGCACATCCCGGCCATCGCGTGCTGGCCGATCGCTTCACCGTCATCCAGCAGGCGGTCGCCGCGCCCATCTCTCGACCCGTAGCGGCGTTGCAGGCACTGTTCGCGGAAGTGCAGGCGATCAAGGCCGGGCCGCTGCTGGGCGAGGCCTTCGCGCGTGCCGGGCAGGCAGTCACGCTGTTGCGGTGACGCGCACTCCATGGCGTCGCGCCTGCCCGCGTGGCGCTACCCCGCGTCTGCGGCCTGCATGTGCCGCACGTGCTCGGCCGCCTGGGCGTGCAACCATTCGCGGAAGGCCAGGAATCCACGGTGCCGCACCGAGCGCTGCGGATACACCAGCCAATGCGGCCATGCGGTTTTCAGGCGCCGGTCCGACAACGCAACCAACTGGCCGGAATCCAGCAGCAGCCGCGCCCGCGTCACCCGTCCCAGGGCAACACCGACGCCGTCCAGTGCGGCGCGATGGTGGGCTTCGGAATCATCCAGCACCGCCACGTACCGCGCCGGCGGGCGCTGCCCGGTCAGCGCGAACCATGCGCCCCACGCGCCGTCGGGGTCTCCCAGCAGCGGCCACTGTGCCAACGGCAGGTGGCCGATGCCGCCCATGCGCTCGATCAGTGCCGGGCTGGCCATGGGCAGCAGCCATTCGTCGAACAACGGTTCCACCACCAGCCCCGGCCATTGTCCGCTGCCCAGCCGCAGCGCTGCATCGAACTGCAGTTGCCGGTCGAAGTCGATCAGTCGCTCGCTCGACTGCAGATTGATTTCGATCTGCGGATGCGCCGCCACGAAGTTGCCCAGGCGTGGCACCAGCCAGGCGCTGGCCATCGACGGCACGGCGCTGAGGGTGAGCACATGCTCCGGTCGCGCGGCGTAGGGCTGGAAGGCTTCGTTGATCGCATCCAGATGAGGGCCCACCTGATCCAGCAGGCGCTGCCCTTCCAGGGTCAAGGCCACACCGCGTGCCTGCCGAATCAGCAGCGGCTGGCCCAGGCGTTCCTCGAGCTGGCGCATCTGATGGCTGAGCGCACTGACCGTCAGGTTCATCGACGCGGCGGCGCGGGACAGGTTGCCCAGGCGTGCGGCAGCGACGAAGCCCTGCAGGGCATGCAGCGGTGGGCGGGACATAAGCCTTGAATTCCTCTCAAGTCGACCTTGCGGAAATGTCGCTTTTTGCACCGCCATGCTGCCCGTATCGTGCATTCCACTCAAGTGGAGGCACGATCATGAACATCTTCAGCGGTCTGTTGTTCCTGCAGGGTCATGTGACCAACGTTGCCCTGGCCCAGCGCTTGGCCAGCCCCGTTCCCGCAGCGCCCGATACACGCCAGGCACCCCGTCCGGGCAACACCCCGGCCGCCCCGGGCAGTGTCACCACCCGTGCTGCAGGTGCTCGGGCAACCACGGCTGCGGATCGATAGCCAGCGCGCGATACGCATCGATGGCGTCGCGCAGTGCGGCCACGCCGACGGGCGAACGCAGGCTTTCCTCTTCCGGCACCTGCACTGCGGCCCAGTCATGCAGCCGGTCCAGGCGCTGGACCATCGCAGCCCGCAGCCACAGCCGCAGCGGATAGGTGTGATAGCCCTGCTGCGCCAGCGCTTGCACAGCCTCGGCCAATGCAGCGTTGGCCCCGCGCACCCACTCGGTGTGCCCACCGGCCTTGTCCTGCACCGTCATCGGTGCCGGCGCACGATGCAGCTTGAAGGGCCGGCGCAACTGCAGTTCCAGGTCACGCGCATCCCGCTCTGATTCCGCCTCGACCAGCGCGCCTGCTTCCAGATCGAAGAACTCGAACCAGCGCCGATGCAGCGCACTGATCCGGCCCAGCGGATCGCGCGAGAAGCCGATCTTCGCGTAGTCCTCCCAGGCACAGGGAAAGACATAGGCGAACACGCGGCCATCGATGCGGATGTCGGAATCCATTTCCACAGGATCGCGTGGCGGGTATTCGCAGGATGTGCAGGCAATGCCCACGGCATGCGTACTTCCGGCTACGCTTGCGCGACCATGCCTTCATCGCACGCCCCTCGCACGCCCGTGTCATCGATCACGATCGATGCCGTCTCGCTCGACATCCTGCAGCAGCAGCACGCGGATCTGCGACGACCACCGGCCTCGCTGACCAAACTGATGACCGCCTACACCGCGTATGACCTGCTCGCGCAGTCGGGCGGTTCGTGGTCGGACATGATCACCATCGATCCGCGCGACGTGCACGAGGTGGCCGACGATGAAACACGGATGGGCCTGGTGCCCGGCGAAAGCATCGTCCTCGGCAGACTGCTGGAGGGCCTGATGGTGGTCTCCGGCAACGATGCCGCGCTCGCCCTGGCCCGTCACCTGGCCGGATCGCAGGCGGCGTTCGCGCAGCACATGAACGATCACGCGCGAGCGCTGGGCCTGCACGATACGCACTTCATTTCCGTGTCCGGCATCACTACCCCGGGGCATCTGTCGACCGCACGCGACATGGCGATATTGGCCGCGCACGTGCTTGGACGCTACCCCGATCTGCTGGAAATCACGGCACAGCGCAGCTTCGTGCACCGCACCCTGCACAAGGCCAACCAGAACGCGCTGCTGGGCGAAGACGGCGTGGATGGTTTGAAGACCGGTTACACACAGGCTGCAGGCTTCTGCCTGGCGGCCACCGCCCGTCGCAGGTGCGCTGGGCACGCGCTGCCACTGCGCCTGATCACCGTGGTGCTGGGCGCTGATTCCCGTGCGTCGCGCGATGAGCAGGTGCGTGCGCAGCTTGATGCAGGCTTCGCCAGCGCCGGAAGCGCCGGAATGGCCGACGCCCAACGCGCGTGACCGGCAGGCTGGGCAGACACCACGGGCAATGCGCTCTATAGTCCAGCGCCCGAAGGAGTACCCCCACCGATGGATCGACGACTGTTGTGCTGGATGCTTGCGCTGTCCTGCATGTTCGCCGCTGCAATCACCCATGCCGGCGAACTCAGCCCTGCCGAGACCGACGCGCTGCAGCAGGATGTGCGTTCTCTGCTCTCCACCTTCGCGCGTGGCGATACCGATGCCATGATCGAGCGCACGCATCCGAGCGTGAAGCGTTTTGCCGGCGGCGACGCGGCGTATGCGAAAGCCGCGCGCGATGCGATGAAGGCACTCGGCGACATGGGCCTGAAGGTCATCAGCGATGATGTCGGCGAACCGACCCGCACCTACGCTGCCGGCGACGAAGAAGTCTGCTTCGTGCCGCGGACCACGGTATTCACCACCGACGCACAGACAGTGAAAAGCCTCACCTTCATGGTCGCCATCCGGCAGGTCGGTGGTACGCAGTGGCGCTACATCGATGGTGCCGCCATGCAGGCAATGCCGGAGCTGCTGCGACAGCTGTTGCCGGACCTGCCGCGTGACGTGCCACTGCCATCAGTCAGCGTCGAGCAACTCTAGGCCGCTTCGCCCACACGATTCAGCTGCCACGCTTGACGATGGCGACGATCACGCGCTCCAGCTCGGCCTCGGCGGCCGTGTGTTCCACCGCACCGGCCGCAACCGCTTCAGACAGGGTTTCGGCGGCACCGAGAATGGCCCACAGCCCGGTAGCCGGCACGGCCTCACCCGCTGCGAACGGGCCGAGCCACTGCGCGCACTTGTCGATGAAATCGTGCTGATAGCAACGGCGTACCGCACGCAGTTCCGGTGATCCGGCCAGCGCGGCGAGAATGTCCTGGATCTCGCTGCCCTGCGACAGCACACAATCGATGTAGCCCGAGGCGATGGCATGCGCGCGATCCTTCAACCGGGCCTTCGCACTGCCGATGCGCTCATCGAAGACCACGGTCTGCTTGTGGTCATAATCGGCATACAGCGCGGCCAGCAGACCGTTGCGTGTTTCGAAGTGGTCGTAGGCCAGCGGCTTGGTGACACCGGCCGCCTCGGCCAGGCGGGCCAGGGTCAGCGCATCGGTGCCCTCTTCGCCAACCAGCGCCCACGCCACGTCCAGCAGCTGCCGGGCGCGCTGTTCACGGGTCAGGCGGCGACGGGGCTCGGGCGCGGCAGGTCTGGAAGGCAAGGGAGATCGTCAGGGCGCGGGGGTTCCGATCTTACGTCCGATGTCCACTGCCGTCTGCAGATGCGCTTCGGCCATGCCGCTGTCGGCGTCCAGCAGCAGCGTGGAGGACAGCACCGGCGCCCCGCAGTAGTCGAAGATGCCCTGGTCGATCTGGGTCTTCATCGCCGCGCCATAGCCACGCCGGTCGATCATCTGCTGGCCCGCGCCGCCCAGCCCGACCAGATGCACCTGCAGCCGCTGCAGCTTTTTTTCCACCTTGCCGTCGGCACCTTCGTCATAGGCCCAGCCTTGGGTGAAGACGCGGTCGATCCATCCCTTCAGCAGCGCCGGGAACGACCACCAGTAGAGCGGGTAGACCAGCACCAGCGCATCGGCCGCATCCAGCCGGGCGTGCTCGGCGGCGACATCGGCCGGCAGCGTCGTGGTCCTGCGGAAGAACGCGTGGTCCTGGGCGTTGAAACGTGGATCGAAGCCTTCGGCCATCAGATCCACCGAGGTGACCGTATTGCCGGCATCGGCGTTGGCGATGGCCTCACCGATCCGCGCGGCGACCGCGTGGGTGAGCGAGGCCGGGTCAGGATGTGCCACGACAATATGGGTATGCATGATGGGGCTCTGCTGTTCACTAGTTACCAATGGTAACTACGATTGCAGCCAGCACCAGCACCATCGGTGGAATGCTGTTGCGCGCTGCTGTCGCTGTTGTGCACATCACAGCCACACCGGGCTGCCACGGCCTTGATGCCGGTAAGCGGATGCTTGCCGGACCAACGCAGCATTCGCACGACAACACACCATGCAGAGCAACAACGAACGACCCGCACCGCTTCCCCGCCTGCTCCTTGTGGAAGACCAGCTCGATCTGGCTGATCTGATGGAACAGGCCCTGACCGACGAAGGCAACGAAATCGCCCACGCCAACAGCGTCTTCGAGGCATTGGGCATGCTCGACAGTGGCCACTTCGATGGCGCCGTGCTGGACGTGGAACTTCGTGATGGCGTGGTATTCCCTGTGGCCGATCGGCTGCTCGAACTGGGCATCCCCTACCTTTTCGCTTCAGCGGTATACGACCAGCTGGTGCCGGTCCGGCATCGGCGCGCGCCCTTCCTGGCCAAACCGTTCCATGTGCAGGGCCTGCAGCGCGCGGTGCGCGAAGCGCTCGGCAGGACGGCCACCCCGCCGACGCCGCCGCACTAGCCTGCACGCACCTACGGCTTGAACAACCCGTTGAGCTCGGCACCGGACGGGGTGGCCGGCAGCGCATCGAATGATCCACTGGCAAGCATCTGCCGGGAGGCGTCGAGAAAGCCGGACCACGCGCTGCGGGCCAGCGCACCGCCGACACTGACCCGGCGCACGCCCAGACTGGCGGCCTGCTGCAGCGTCATCACGCCGGGCGCACCGATCAGCAGGTTGACCGGTTTGCCAGCAGCAGCCTCCACCACGGCGCGGATCTGCTCTGCGGTCCGGATGCCGGGCGCATACAGACAGTCGGCACCCGCCTGCGCATAGGCGCGGATGCGAGCCAATGTATCGTCCAGATCGGGTCGCCCGACGAAGAAGTTTTCCGCGCGCCCCACCAGCATCACGTCGTGCCCGCTTTCATCAATGGCACGGCGCGCGGCCTGCAGCCGGGCCACGCTGTCCTCGATGCTGCGCAGCGGATGGTCCGCATCGCCGCTGGAATCCTCGATCGACAGGCCAGCCACACCGGTAGCGATCGCCATCGACACGCTCTCGTGCACCGCCTCCGGGCTGCGGCCAAAACCATCTTCGAAGTCGGCGTTCACCGGTAGATCGGTCGCCGCCACCATCGCCTGCAGATGAGCGAGGATCTCGCTGCGACCCATCGCCCCGTCAGGCTGCCCGTGGGCCCAGGCATGGCCGGAACTGGTGGTAGCCAGTGCCTGGGCACCCAGCCGCGCCAGCGCCACCGCACTGCCCACGTCCCATGGATTGGGCAGCAGGAAGCAACCGGAGGCATGAAGCGCCCTGAAGGCAGCGCGGCGGTTTCGGATGGCGTCGGCACTCATCACAGACTCCTGGTGGATACGTCTTCCCTGGCTGCTGCCCGCGCAGTGGTCACCTGGCAGCAGGCTTCACGGCGGCGCGGCCCGGCTGCGTTGTCGTCTGCAACTGCAGCCCCTGCAACAGTGCCTTGTCCAGCTTCGCCGCCACGCCCACACTGCGCCCGGCCAGGTTGGCCACCTGGTACTGCACCGCCACGCCCAGCACCTGGGTCGCCTCGGACAGCGTCAACCCATAGGCCTGGCGCAGCCACTGCAGCATGCCCGAGGTGGCGATGCGCAGCGCATCATCGCTGGAGCCCCCCTGGCCCAGGGTCATGATCTGCGTTGCCGATTCCACCCGCGGCGTTGCGATCGCATGCTGCTTCAGCAGCTCCACTTTCACCACCACATCCAGCGAAGTCTCCAGCGCCCACTGGGTGGTTTCGCCATCGCCCTGGAGCGCATGGCCATCACCCAGGTACATCAGGGCACCAGGCTGCTGCACGGGAAGGTAGACCGTATTGCCTTCGATCACGGCGTTGAAGTCCATGTTGCCGCCGAAGTCACCGGTATCGCCGGTGGAGAACGGCGGGTAGCCGAAGCCGGGGGCCAGCGCCAGGCCGCCGAGCATCGGCTTCACCGGCACTTCGAAATGCCGCAGGCCACCACTTGCGCCCTGCGGACGGGCGACGCCCCTGCTGCGGTCCAGCTGCCAGCGCACCGGCTTGCCCAGCCCGGTGGCTTCGGCAGCCACCCGCGGCGTCTTCAAGCGCCCCACCAAGCCATCCAGGCTGTCGGCGTAGTCACGGTTGAGCGTCAACGAGGTGAGCGTGATCGCCAGCGTGTCGCCGGGTTCGGCGCCGACCACGAAAAACGGCCCGACCTGTGGATTGCCGAACAGCGCGCGGGTGACGCCCTTCTCGTCCACGCCGCCGGAGTCCAGCGTACGGGTCTGCACCGAGTCCCCCGGCCAGATCACCAGCACCGGCGCACGGTCGGCGCTGAACGTATTGGAGTAGTCCGTCGGCGTGAACACATGGTGCTGAGGTGCGGTCGAAACCCGCGCCGGTACTTTCCAGGCGCTGAAGGCGTGGACGGCACGCGCCTCGCGGTTGTTGGTGTCCGGCTGATCGCTCTGTCCCTGCATCCGCGCCCCGTCAATGCGCCCGTCGAACTGGTAGCGCTGGCCCTGGCTGTCGGTTGCGGTGAATACCATCTGCCCGGCACCCAGGGTGCCGGTGACCGGGTCGGCGTCCAGACGGCCGGCGATACGCCCGTCCTGCACGTCCACCTGCAGGGTCTGGTAGTTCCTGCTGCCCCACAGGTCGGTGGCAACGATCCATTGTTCGGCAGCCAGCGCATTCAAGGGCAGCAGCGCCAGCAGCACTGCAGGCAATCGCATGGGGGTGGGCACGGCGCGAGCATCCAGGAGCGCCGACATGGCGGGTTGACCCAGTGTAGGAACACCCTGGCAACCTCCGCAGTGTCGAACGTAATGCGGTCCGGCTGCAGTCTTCCGGCAGGGGGGGATGGCCGGCACGCGCAATTTCCACTATCTATAGTGAGCAACCATGCGGCGCACGGCATTTTCAAACGGTCGCTTTAAACACCACTAATTTCGCCGAACTGGACAGCATCCTCAGCTTCCGCCAGACTGCCGCCCTTTCCCGTCAATCGGATCCCATGGCGAAGCTGCTGGTCCTGCATGGCCCCAACCTCAACCTGCTCGGCAGCCGCGAGCCGGAGGTCTACGGCCACACCACGCTGGCCGACATCGACCAGGCGCTGGCCGCCCAGGCCGCTGCCGCAGGTCATGCGCTGGAGAGCCTGCAGTCCAACGCCGAGCACGTCCTGGTGGATCGTGTACAGGCCGCACGCACCGACGGAACGGCCTTCATCCTGATCAACCCGGCCGCCTTCACCCATACCTCGGTTGCCCTGCGCGATGCGCTGGCGGCGGTGGCGGTGCCGTTCATCGAGATCCACCTGTCCAACCCGCATACCCGCGAGCCCTTCCGCCAGCACAGCTATTTCAGCGACAAGGCGGTGGGCGTGGTGTGTGGCTTCGGTGCCGACAGCTACCGCTATGCGATGGACGCGGCATTGGCACGCGTGCAGGCCGCCGCCGCATCATGAACCTGTCGCGCGTCCTCGCCAGCGTTGTGCTGTGGGCCGGCCTGTGCGGCGCTGCCAGCGCGTTCGACCGCAAGGACGAGGGCATCGACTGCGCGCATCCGACCACCACGATGGAGAGCGACCTGTGCGCCTCGGACGTGGCAGCGGCCGCCGACGTCGAACTCAACACCGTCTACGCCCAGGCACGCAGGCAGCTGCGCACGCCGGCCAACGGCGGCAACTGCAGCTACTGCGGCAACGCCGAACAGGAACTGGTGCTGGCCCAACGCGCATGGATGCAGCTGCGCGACCACGACTGCCAAGCGGTGTACGCCCTCAACTCCGACGGCACCGCGCGCAACGGCGCGCAGATGCGCTGCCTGATCACCCTCGCGCGCGACCGCACCCGGCAGCTGCGCGACTTCTACGAACTGCTTTGACCCGAGCGCAACGCGCTTCCCACCACACTGACATCAAAGAGCAAAGAGGCCACCATGGATCTCCGCAAAATCAAGAAGCTGATCGACCTGCTGGAAGAGTCGAACCTGGCTGAAATCGAAATCAAGGAAGGCGAAGAGTCGGTGCGCCTGTCGCGCGCTCCGGTGTCCGGCTACGGCATGATGCAGGCCCCGCCGCAGATGATGATGGCCGCTCCGGCCGCCGCCCAGCCGGCCACCCCGGCCATGCCGATGCAGTCGCCGACCGAAGCCTCCACCGGCGGCACCGCCAAGCCGGGCAACGCGCTGCCGGAAGGCCACGTGCTGCGCTCGCCGATGGTCGGCACCTTCTATGCCTCGTCCGCACCGGACAAGCCGGCGTTCGTCAGCATCGGCCAGCAGGTCAAGGCCGGCGAGACCCTGGCCATCATCGAAGCGATGAAGATGTTCAACCCGATCGAAGCCGATGCGTCGGGCACCATCGTCGCCATCCTCGGCGAGAACGGCCAGCCGGTGGAATTCGACCAGCCGCTGTTCGTGATCGGCTAAGGGGCGGCTGCCATGCTCGACAAAGTCGTCATCGCCAACCGAGGGGAAATCGCGCTGCGCATCCTGCGCGCGTGCAACACCCTGGGCATCCGCACGGTGGCCGTGCACTCCACGGTCGACCGCAATCTCAAGCACGTGGCCATGGCCGATGAATCGGTCTGCATCGGCCCGGCGCCGTCGGCGGAAAGCTACCTCAACATCCCGGCGTTGATCGCCGCGGCCGAGGTCACCGACGCCCAGGCCATCCACCCCGGTTATGGCTTCCTGTCCGAGAATGCCAACTTCGCCGAGCGCGTGGAAGAGTCCGGCTTCATCTTCATCGGCCCGAAGGCAGACACCATCCGCCTGATGGGCGACAAGGTCGAAGCGATCCGTGCCATGAAGTCGGCCGGTGTGCCGTGCGTGCCCGGTTCGGGCGGCCCGCTGGGCGACGACATCGTCGCCAACACCAAGATCGCCCGTGAGATCGGCTACCCGGTCATCATCAAGGCGGCCGGCGGCGGCGGTGGCCGCGGCATGCGCGTGGTGCACGCCGAAGCTTCCCTGAAGACCTCCATTGAAACCACCAAGAGCGAGGCCAAGGCCGCGTTCGGCAATGGCGAGGTCTACATGGAGAAGTTCCTGGAGAACCCGCGCCACGTGGAGATCCAGGTGCTGGCCGACGGCCAGGGCAACGCCATCCATCTCGGCGAGCGCGACTGCTCGATGCAGCGTCGTCACCAGAAGGTGGTCGAGGAAGCGCCGGCACCGGGCATCACCGCCGAGCAGCGCGAGCAGATCGGCAAGGTGTGCGTGGAAGCCTGCATCCGCATCGGCTACCGCGGCGCCGGCACCTTCGAGTTCCTTTACGAAGACGGCCGCTTCTACTTCATCGAAATGAACACCCGCATCCAGGTGGAACATCCGGTCACCGAGATGGTCACCGGTATCGACCTGGTCGCCGAGCAGCTGAAGATCGCTGCCGGCCAGAAGCTGTCGATCAAGCAGAGCGATGTGGTGCTGACCGGTCACGCGATCGAGTGCCGCATCAACGCCGAAGACGCCGAAACCTTCGTGCCGAGCCCGGGCACCATCACCGGCTTCCACGCACCGGGTGGCCCCGGCGTGCGCGTCGATACCCACATCTACAGTGGCTACCGCGTGCCGTCGAACTACGACTCGATGATCGGCAAGCTGATCGTGCACGGTCCGGACCGCGAGACCGCCATTGCCCGCATGCGGGTGCGCTGAGCGAGATGGTGGTCGATGGCATCAAGACCAACATCGCCCTGCAGCAGCGGATCATGCGTGACAAGGGCTTCCAGGCCGGTGGCCAGAACATCCATTACCTGGAAAAGCGCCTTGCCGAGCGCAAGAGCAAGCCGATCGCGTTGACCTGATCGGCAACTGCAGTCGCTGCACATGAAAAGGGCGGGGTTTTCCCCGCCCTTTTTGCGTTTTTACGGTAGCGCCGGGCCATGCCCGGCGGCCTTCCATCGCCACCGCCCACCCGCCGGGCATGGCCCGGCGCTACCGGCGTGGCGTCAGCGCGCGTCGGCCGCGGTCGCCGGAATCTGCGAGTTCGCCAGAGGACGCACGCCGTTCGGCGAGGTCGGATCGACGATCACCATGGTCTCGCTGGACCCATCGGGCCACACCACCTGGAAGGTGCTGCCGGCCGGCAACGACGAGAACGGCACGCCGCTCTGCGCCCGGTAAACGGCGGCAACCTGGCTGGCACCGGCACGACGCACGTCTTCCTGTGTCTTCACCGAGGTCAGCTCCACCTTCGACAGATGCCGGTAGCGGTCCTCATAGGTGTCGATCATCAGCAGGCCTACCGCACCGGCCGAATAGGCCACGAACAACACCACCCAGAACCAGAACTTGGCCCCATGCAGGAATCGACGGTAGTTCATCGCCCGTCCCCCGTTCCAATCAATCGCTTGATCCATTCCTTCATTTTCCCCGCACCTTGCCGCGAAACCGCGGCGTCATACACAAATTCACGGAAGTCCTGCGTCCCATCCGGCGAACAGATCCCTCCATTCGCGCAAAAACTGTTGACCAGCACGCTGTCGGCTCCACAGGGAAGACCGAGTTCGCAGGCCGCAACCCGCCATGCCAGTTCACTCAGCTGTTCACCGGCCACCATGCCGGTCAATGCCTTGTCGCCCGCCGCACGCAATCCCATGCCCGGCGCGATCGCCATGTACGCCTCCGGATCGCGCGAGGTACGTACGCGTTCAACCAGGTCGCGGCGGTACTGCTCGCTGTCCTGCAGTGGCTCACCTTCGGCAAACAGCGCCGCTTCGGCCGCCAGGTTGCCCTGCTGGGCCGCACGACGACGCTCGCCGATCACCAGTGCCGGGCCCAGCTTGTCGCCGGGCACGAAGCCACCGCAACGCTGCGCCACCCGTTCGCGCGCCTCCACCATCTCCGGCGCCGCACTCAGGCCGAGGCCGGACAGCACGTTGTTGTCCAGCCGGTAGCCGCCCGGGTCAACGGCGTACTGCGCGCAGTAGTCGTAGACCCGGCTGAGCATCCAGCGCGCCTCGTGGTTGCCCTGGTCGGCCTGCACGCGCAGGCGCTGCGCGTAGGCGTACAGATCGGTGGCACTTTCGATGTCGGCGCGGATATCCAGCGGCAGGCCCGAAGGCAGCGCGGTGCCACGTTCGAAAGCCGCGAGGCGGCGTGCCAGCGCTTCGGGCATCACCGGTGCCAGCGCGCCCTGTGCATCGCTGGCCTGGGCGGCCAGCGGCACGTCGACGTGCGCGTCCATGGCCCGGCTGTGGCCGTTGGCCCGATAACCGGCCACGCCCAGCACGGCCACGGCCGGCAGGACGAGCAACCAGGTTTTCAGGGTCGGGGCGAAAGCCATCGGCAGCGTTCGGTGGTACGGCGCACAGGAAAGCGCCGAGTTTAGCAAGGCCCGTGAGGCCTGTCTGAACCGGCTTCGTTCATCTCAAGGCATACGGAGACGCCGCGATGGTCTAGCATGGCCCCCTTTCCCGCGATTGCCCTCACCGCCATGCCGTTCCTGGAACTGACCCTGCGTTGCACCGAAGCCACCCAGCCCCGCTATGAGAATGCGCTGGAGGATGTGGGCGCGCTGGCGGTGACCCTGCTTGATGCCGAAGCCGACACCAGCAACGAACAGGCCATCCTCGAACCCGGCGTGGGCGAGACCCCGCTGTGGGACACCCTGGTGCTCAGCGCGCTGTTCCCGGCCGACAGCAATGCCTTGCTGCTGCTGGCCGCGCTGGAAGCCTTCGATCCGGAGCTGGACTGGAGCAACGGCAGCTTCCGCGCCGTGGAAGACGAAGACTGGGAGCGCGCGTGGCTGGACCAGTTCCAGCCGATGGACTTCGGCAGCCGTACCTGGATCGTGCCGTGGAACCACGAGCTGCCGGAAGCCGCGCAGGCCACCGACGCCGCCATCGTGCGCCTCGACCCGGGCCTGGCCTTCGGCTCGGGCACCCACCCGACCACCGCGCTGTGCCTGCGCTGGCTGGACCAGTTGGCCGTTGATGGCCAGCTGCAGGGCCAGCGCGTGCTCGACTTCGGCTGTGGTTCGGGCATTCTCGCCCTGGCCGCGCTCAAGCTCGGTGCCGCCCAGGCCATCGGCGTGGACAACGACCCGCAGGCGTTGATCGCCACCGCCGACAATGCCGAACGCAACGGCGAACAGGCGCGCATGCAGGTGTACCTGCCGCAGGACGAACCGGTCGCCACCTACCCGATCGTGGTCGCCAACATCCTGGCCTCCGCGCTGGATGCACTGGCCGAACTGCTGGCCGCCCGTGTCGCCAGCGGTGGTCGCATCGCCCTGTCGGGCATCCTGCATGGCCAGGAAGACGAACTGCTGCAGCGCTATGCGGCCTGGTTCGACGACCTGCAGGCCACCCAGGATGGCGACTGGATGCGCATCACCGGCGTACGCCGCGCCTGATCGTGGTTGAATGACCGCTGGATCCGAGCCCGCGCCCTGAGCATGTCCGAGCCGAACCCACCGCGCCGTCCCCTGGCCACGTTCCTGCGCACCGCGCCGGGACGCGATGCCACGCCTGAAGCCACCGAACCGGGGCCGACCGATGCAGCGCCGGTGATCGAGGACATCGACCCGGCAACGGACATCGTGGCGGCAACCGAAACAGAACCGCTGGCCGCCGCTGATCCAATCATCGAGCCGGACTTCACCGCCAAACCCGGCATCGTTGCCACTGCCGCCGATGCGCCCAGCTTCCTCGGCGTACGCCCGCGGGCGCAGCCCACCCCACGCTGGCATTGGCTGCTGGTGGCCGCGCTGGCGCTGCTGCTGTTGCTGCAGAGCGTGCTTGCCGATCGTGCACGGCTGGCCGCCGATGCCGGTACCCGGCCGTGGATCGGTGCGCTGTGCAGCGTGCTGCGCTGCGAGCTGCCCGCCTGGCGCGAGCCCACTGCATTGACCATGACCAGCCGTGAAATCCGCCCGTTGCCGGCCCAGCCCGGCGTGCTGCAGATCCAGGCCAGCATCCGCAACGACGCGCGCTGGCCGCAGGCATGGCCGGACCTGCGCCTGTCGCTGTCCGATGCCGATGGTCGTGTGATCGGCACCGGCGTGTTCGCACCAGCGCAGTACCTCGGCGAAAACCCCGGTGCGGCCCCTCTGGAACCGGGCCAAAGCGCACGCATCGCCTTCCGCGTGCAGGAGCCTGCCGCATCCACGGTCGCATTCACCTTCGAGTTCCTTTGACCTGGGCCTGACCGTCCGGCCGTGGCAGGTCGGGCACGCTCGCGCTAGACTGACCGCCATCACCTCATCCGGTCCGGCGCCCCGCGTGCATGGACCAACCAGATCGGGAACCCCCTTGAACGCTGTCCTTTCTCGTCCTGACAACAGTCGTGGCGCTGCCCGGCCACCGCTGCGCGAACATGTGGCCCAGTCCGTGCGCCGTTACCTGCGCGACCTCGATGGCTGCGATGCGGACGATGTCTACGAGATCGTACTGCGCGAGATGGAGATTCCGCTGTTCGTGGAAGTGCTCAACCACTGCGAAGGCAACCAGAGCCGCGCGGCGGCGATGCTGGGCATCCACCGCGCCACCCTGCGCAAGAAGCTGAAGGAATACGGCATCAGCGCGTAAGCGCAGCATGGGTAGTGCCGGCCGCTGGCCGGCAACCGCAACACACTGTCATCATTCATGGGGTTGCCGGCCAGCGGCCGGCACTACCGGCTCCGGTAGATCCACGCCATGCGTGGATGGCCCGCCGGCGGAATCACCCGCCGCCTCCCGCCTTCCAGTAGTAACGCACCACGTGGAAGAACACCGGGGCGGCGAAGCACACTGAATCCAGCCGATCGAGCATGCCGCCATGGCCCTCGATCATGTTGCCCCAGTCCTTGATGCCGCGGTCGCGCTTGATCGCCGACATCACCAGGCCGCCCCAGAACCCCATCAGGTTGATCAGCAGCGACAGGCCGAACGCCTGCAGCGGCGTGAACGGGGTGATCCACCAGAGCGCGGCGCCCAACGCGCTGGCACAGAGCACGCCGCCGACGAAGCCTTCCACCGTCTTCGACGGCGACAGCTTCGGCGCGATCAGGTGCTTGCCCAGCAGCTTGCCCCAGATGTACTGCAGCACGTCCGACGACTGCACCACGATCACCAGGAAGGCGAACAGCAGCACGTTGCGCGCCGGATCGTAGCCCGGCACGCGCAGGTTCAGCAGCAGCGGCACATGCGAGATGCAGAACACGCAGATCATCAAGCCCCACTGCACCTTCGACGTGCGCTCCAGGTAGTGGGTGGTGTCACCACCGATGGTGGCCAGGATCGGCAGGAACAGGAACGCGTACACCGGGATCAACAGCGTGTACATGCCATACCAGTCGATCCACACCAGGTAGTACTGCCACGGCAGCACGATGTAGAACGCGGCCAGCAACGCGTAGTAGTCACCTGATCGTGTTGGCGCCAGGGTGATGAATTCGCGCAGTGCGAACAGCGAGATGATGGCGAACAGCACGATCACTCCGGCGCGCCCGAAGAACAGCGCCAGCCCGACCACGATGGCCATCACCCACCACGCGCGGATGCGCGAGACCAGGTTGGCGATCACCGCGCTGGGCTGTCCACGCTGGCGCCAGCGCAGGGTTTCGGACACCAGCGTGGCCAGCACCAGCACGGCGCCTACGCCTGCGAACAGCAGCCCTGTCTGCTGGCCCACACTGCGTGCGGCAAGATCACCGGACACATCGATCATGAAGCTCATGCACGGCCTCCATTCGGTGCCAGGGCCAGCAGCGCCTGCCGGCTGCGTGCCAGGAACGCCGCCTTGTCCTCATCGGCCTGCAGCCGCAGCGGCGTACCGAAGGTTGCCGTGCACAGCAACGGCAGCGGCAGGAAACGCCCTTTCGGCATCACACGCTTGAGGTTGTCGATCCACACCGGCACGAACTCCAGCTCCGGGCGTTGCCGGGCCAGGTGGTAGATGCCGCTCTTGAACGGCAGCAGCGGCTCATCACCGATGTTGCGCGTGCCTTCCGGAAACAGGATCAACGAACAGCCCTCGTCCACCGCGTCACGCAGCACCTGCAGCGGATCCTGATGGCGGTTGCCGGCCTCGCGCTCCACCAGTACGCCATTGAATACCGCGTCGATCAGGTAACGACGCAGACCGTCGCGCTGCCAGTACTCGGCGGCGGCGACCGGCCGCACCTGGCGCCGCAGCGCCGGCGGCATCGACGACCAGATCAGCACGAAATCACCATGACTGGCATGGTTGCCGTAGTACACGCGATGCTCGCTGGACGGCGCGCAGCCAACCCACAGCGCGCGTGCGCCGGTCACTACATGGATGGCCGCGCTGCAGGCGCGGGCGATCAGTTCAGCAAACATCGGCACCTCCGGTCAGGTCTGCGGCCACAGCACGGCCAGCAGCAGGGCAGCGAACTGCAGCAGCGTGGCGGCGTACTGGCGCATCAGCAGACGCCGCATGCCGGTCCAGCGCGCATCCCAGCCACGCGTCGGCGCCTCTGCGTCCAGCCTGCGCAGGCCAGCGGTGTGCAGCGCCTGGTCCACGCGTTGTGCCGCGACTTCACCCTGCAGGCCCTCCTGCTGCAGCAGGCGCAGCAGGCTGGCGTCCAACTGCACCCGCACCGCGTAGTACGCCTGCACAACACCTGCAACCAGGCTCAGCAGCAGCAGGCCAGCGGCGAACATCGCCAGCCCAGGCTCGATGCCCAGCAGCAACAGGGCCACCAGCAGCAGGCCCAGCGACAACGCGGCAGGCACTCGCCCCTGCCGCAGCAGCAGATGCATCATCGGCAGATCGGGCACGGCGCTCATGCAATGGTCTCCTGCGCGGCAGCGGCCGCGATCACCTGTAGATGAACGTCGTGCAGCACGATCGACGGCCGCGCGCCACGCACGATCGACACCGCGTCGGCCACATCGCGCGCACGGCCGGTGCGCAGCAACCAGGTCGCCACGCTGGCCGCGCTACGTGAGTACCCCAGCGCACAGCAGACCAGGACGGGGCCATGCCCGCGCAGGCGTTCAATGGCATCTGCCGCGGCGCGCAGCTGCGCCGCTGAAGGCACCACCAGGTCCAGCATCGGCACGCTGGCGTACGCTGCTCCCGGCGCGCGGCAGGACAGCTCCGCACAGGTGTCTACCACGCCCACCAGCGGTGCCGGCAGTGCGGTACCTGGCAGGCGACCCAGCCAGACAGCGTCGACGACCGGCACCGGCTGCGGCGCGCGGCGCGTCCACAACCGCGAGTTGATCCACGCCGCACCCAGGTACGGTGCCAGCAGCCAGCGCGCGGCCATCGTCAACCGGCCATCGGCGCGCTTCTGGAACACCGCCGTGCCCAGCCCGGCATAGGCCAGCGACACCAGCAGCAACGACACCTCGGGCCACAGCAGCCACAATGCGGTGCCGCGTAGCATCACCACCGGCACCAGCAGCAGGCCGGCACCCAACACATACAACGCGGCCAGCCGCCAACGCTTCGGGTCACCTGCAGCCTGCCAGGCACGCAACGGCGGCGTGCCCTGCTCCGGCCACAGCCACACGCACAACCAGCCGGCCAGCAGCCCGGTGGGAATGTCGATGAAGTGATGCTGGAACGTGGTCAGCACCGAAATGCCGATCAGCAGCGCCCACACATGCAGCACCAGCCGCCAGACCCCGTGCAGGTACTGCGCGAACTTCACCCACAGCACGATCAGCAGCACGATATGCAGCGACGGCGCCTGGTTGAATGGCTTGTCGAAGCCCAGCAGCACGTCGAACAACCAGCCGAACACACCGCCGATTTCCGGCCGTTCGAAGCTGAAGCGCAAGGGCCACAACAGGAAACACGCCACCGCGATCACCTGCGCGCTGAGCAGGCGCAGCGCGTGCCGGTCCAACTCCAGCCGGCGCCGGCACAGGAAGAACGAGATCGCATAGAACAGGTCGATCGACCAGTACGGCACGATCGTCCACGGCACGAACGGAATCCGCGCCTCCCAGGCAAATGCCATCACCGGCAGCTGGGCATGGCGGCCGGCCATCCAGTTGGCGAAGCCATAGCTGGCGAAGAAGAACGGACCGAGCAGGGCCAGCCACAGCAGGGCGCGCCGCCAGGGGCGCGCCTCGCTGGATGATGCGGTTGCCGCCAGCGTCGCCATCACGCGATCCGTCGTGCCAGCGATACGGTGAAGATGCCGAAGTCATCGATGCGCTGGGCCACCTTCTGGAAGCCGGCCAGGCGCACCAGTTCGTCCATCTCGTGCTGGGTACGGCGGCGCATCACCCACGCCGCGCCACCACGATGGCTGGTCAACGCACGCGCGATGAACTCCAGCTGCGGATGCCACGGCTGCCCGGTATAGGCCAGGTAACCGCCCACCGGCACCGTCGCAGCGATGCCCTGCAGTGAACGCAGCACCGCATCGTTGTCGGGGAACAGTTCGTAGAGGCCGGACACCACCGCCAGCGTCGGCGCCGGTTCCACTGCTGCCAGCTGCGCCGGATCGAACGCATCGCCCTGTTCGAAGCGGGCGATGTCGGCCGCGCCGAGGCGCTCGATCAAGGCCTTGCCCTGCGTTACGTTCAGATCGCTGAAATCGCGCAGCACGATACGGTCGGCACGCTGTTCGCCCTGGCCGAGTGCTTCCAGCACGTAACGGCCATGGCCGGCCGCCACGTCCAGTACGCGCACCGGCGCGCCCTGCCCGCGCAGTCGCTGGGCGGCATCGCGCAGCAGTTCCTGCAGGTGCTTGCCGCGCACGCGGATGCCGCGCCAACCGATCGCATCCAGATAGTTGCGGTCGACCATCCGGCCCAGCGGGCCCTTGCCCCGCGCCTCATCACGGTAGATGTAGTCCAGCGTGCTGCCCGAGTCGAAACCGGTCTGCAGGCCCAGCGCGATGCCCTCCGACAGCGTGCCGCCGAAACGCAGGCCACCGCGCACCACGCGCCAACGCAGGTCGGCCAGGCTGTTGCGCTCCGGTGGCCACGACAGGATCTCCGATTCCTCGAAGGTCGGGCCATGCCGATGCGCATCGCGCCGCGACAGCTCCTGCAGCGGTTCGGCAAAGCGTGCCTGGATGAAGCTGCGGATACGCGCCAGCGCCGGTGCACGGTCACGCTCGCCGAGGGTGTCGTGGAAGAAGCCCGGCAGGTGCACGCGCTCCTTGATCGGGCTGGACAGGCGTTCGTAGAAGCGGTCCTGCGGGCCGCGATGCACCACGAAGTCCGAGCCCGATACCAGCAACTGCACCGGCACGCTGATCGCCTGCGCGTCGGCCACGATGCGGTCGGCCGCTTCGTACAGGCCCAGCAGCACGCGCACCGAGATCGGCCGGGTGATCAGCGGATCGGTGCGGTAGCTTTCCACCCGTGCCGGGTCGTGGGTCAGCCACTGCGGCTTGACGTAGCTGTTGACGAAGAAGTTGCCGCGCAGTTTCTGCATCAGCGCCAGTCCAGCGCGTGCGAACGGCACGTACAGCTTCACCTTGAATGCCGGCGAAGCCATCACCAGCGCGCGCAGCCGCGGCGCATAGTCATGCACCCAGGTGGCGGCAACCACCGCGCCCACGCTCTGCGCGATCACCACGATGTCCTCCACCGCGATGCCATGCTCGGCACTGATGTGGGCGATGAAGCTGTCCAGGTCGCGCACCAGCGCCGGGAAGCCCGGTGCGTCGCCGCGCGTGCCGGGCGAGCGACCATTGCCGCGCGCATCCCACGCGAAGAACGCGGTGTCGGGCAGGTCCAGCTCGTCGACCAGATGGGTGACCCGGCCGGAGTGTTCATGGCCGCGATGCAGCAGCACGATGGCCTTGGCCGGCGTGATTGCCGTGGTGCTCGGCCAGTACCGGTAGAACAGCGGTACCTGGTCGAAGCTGTGGAATTCCCGTTCCTGCGCCTGACGCATGCAATCTCCGTATGGATAGGGCGTGTAATCGTGTTGTGCTTACCGCTGCGATATCGCCGCGGCTTCCTTCAATCCCTGGCGTACGCGACGGACCACCGTCACCCCACACAGCAGTGCGGCCAGTGCGGCGACCGCGCTGACCACGGTCGCGCCTGCCCAGCCAAACGCCAGCAGCAGGCCCAGCACGCCGATCACGAACGCACGGTCGCTCTTGCCCATCGGGCCGTCATAGCGGCGGCTGGCGCCGACCATCAGTCCCAGCACGCCGGCGTACTCGCTCAGCGCGGCGGCCCAGGCCAGCAGCCACAGTGCCTCGGGGCGCACGCCCGGTACGCTGAGCAGGCTCAGGTACAGCGCCGCGTCGGCGATCACATCGCACAACTCGTTCAGATAGGCGCCCAGCCGCGATTGCTGGCCGAATTCGCGGGCCAGCATGCCGTCGACGGCGTTGAGGGCCATGCGCAGCAGCATCCACAGCGGCAGGGCCAGATACAGCAGCGGCTGGGTGGGAGCGCAGCACCACACCGCAGCGGCCACCAGCAGCGAGACCAAGGCCGCAGCCACGGTCACCGTGTTGGCGGTGATCCCCATGCGGTACAGGCCGTGTACGGCCGGACGCAGCAGGTCCTGGAAACGTCCTTTCAATGCATAGATCGACACGATCTGAACCCGCTAATCCTTGGCAGTGCGGGCACAGCCTACCTGATTGCGACAGCGCCACGTATCGAATTGCGCCCAATGCCGGCCCATGCAGGTGCTGCCGGGCGGACCAGGACCGGAGTCTGCACCGGCCAATTTCCCCACCAGCGCCCGCCACCGGCCCCCACCGCCTACAATATCGGCCCCGCTCCGCTGCCGATTGCCCTGTCCCCATGACTGCTGATCTGTTGCCCGTCCGCCGGGCCCTCCTCTCCGTTTCCGACAAGACCGGCCTGGTCGAGCTGGCCACCGCGCTGGCTGCACGCGGCGTGGAGCTGCTGTCCACCGGCGGTACCGCCAAGGCGATCCGCGATGCGGGCCTGGCCGTGAAGGACGTAGCCGAGGTCACCGGCTTCCCGGAAATGATGGATGGCCGGGTCAAGACCCTGCATCCCATGGTGCATGGCGGCCTGCTGGGCCGCTCCGGCCTGGACGACGCGGTGATGGCCGAGCACGGCATCGGTGCCATCGACCTGCTTGTGCTGAACCTGTATCCGTTCGAATCGGTCACTGCCAAGGCCGACTGCACCCTGGCCGACGCGGTGGAGAACATCGACATCGGCGGCCCGGCGATGCTGCGCTCGGCGGCCAAGAACTTCGCCCGCGTGGCGGTGGCCACCGACCCGTCGCAGTACGCCGAACTGCTGGCCTCGCTGGATGCCAACGACGGCCAGCTGTCGGCCGGCACCCGTTTCGCCTTCTCGGTGGCCGCATTCAACCGCGTTGCCCAGTACGACGCGGCGATCAGCAACTACCTGTCGGCGGTCACCGCCACCGACGCCGCCGTGCCGGTGCGTGCCGAGTACCCGGCGCAGATGAATTCCACCTTC
>Ga0308156_1001272_pt1 | contig 31986 bp, 31 predicted proteins | sample PhyAR2_FD_201041 | JGI IMG/M metagenome (GOLD analysis project Ga0308156, IMG submission 201041) | Phyllosphere microbial communities from UC Gill Tract Community Farm, Albany, California, United States - DLSL A.R2 | ecosystem: Host-associated > Plants > Phyllosphere > Unclassified | place: USA... | reverse complement strand
TGGTGACCGTCCGTTCCGTGGGAACGATGACCGTCCCCGTCGTGATGGTGACCGTCCGTTCCGTGGGAACGATGACCGTCCCCGTCGTGATGGTGACCGGCCGTTCCGTGGGAACGACGATCGCCCCCGCCGTGATGGTGACCGACCCGTTCGCAGCGGCAGCAACGACCGTCCGTTCCGTGGGAACGATGACCGTCCCCGTCGTGATGGCGACCGGCCGTTCCGTGGGAACGACGACCGTCCCCGCCGTGACGGTGACCGACCCGTTCGCAGCGGCAGCAATGACCGTCCGTTCCGTGGCAATGACGACCGCCCCTCCCGCGACGGTGGAGCCGATCGGAAGCGGTTCGGCGACGGTAACCGCTCGGCCGGCGCCCGCTTCGGCGAGGCCGCTCGGGACGACTGGGAAGACCGGGACCCGTACGGCACCCGTTCGATCCGCCCGCGTCACGACGACCCCGAGATCCCGGACGAGATCGATGCCCGTGACCTCCACCCCGCCGCTCGTGCTGAGCTCAAGACCCTCAGCAAGGACAACGTGGACTGGGTCGCGCGACACCTCATCACCGCGGCGCTCCTCGTCGACTCCGATCCGGAGGAAGCGAACCAGCACGCGCTGAGCGCTGCACGCCGAGCCGGCCGCGTGGCTGTGGTCCGTGAGACCGCCGCGATCACGGCTTACCGTCTCGGTGACTTCGCCACGGCGCTCCGGGAACTCCGCACCTACCGGCGGATCTCCGGCCGCAACGACCAGCTCCCGATGATGGTCGACTGTGAGCGTGGGCTCGGGCGCCCGGAACGTGCCCTCGAGCTCGGACGGTCCGTCGACCGCGCCGCCCTCGAGACGCCGGTGCAGGTCGAACTCGCGATCGCGATGTCCGGAGCACGTCTGGACCTCGGGAATCCCACAGCCGCGCTGGGCGAGCTGGAGATTCCACAGCTCGACCCCTCGACCGCCTACAGCTGGTCTCCGGCGCTCTACAGTGCTTACGCGGCCACGCTCGAGGAGCTCGGTCGCCAGGACGAGGCCGACGAGTGGTGGGCCCGCGTCGACCGCGCGGCCGAAGCCCTCGCGGAAGCCGCCGAAGATGATGCTTGGGAGACAGTGGATGTGGTCGAGGAAGCGATCGAAGTCGACGAGTTCGACGAGCCCGAAGACGACGAGTCAGGAGACGACGAGCCCGGAGACGACGAGCCCGTCGGCGACGAGCCCGTCGGTGACGAGCCCGTCAGCGACGAGTCCGTCGAGCTCGACGACGCAGAACTCGGGGACGCCGAGCCGGGCAACGGGTACGTCAGTGCCCTCGGGGACGACGACCTCGACGACGACTCCGACGACGCCGGGGGCCAGCCGGGCGAGATCGACGAAGACAACCCCCGCGACATCGACGGCTCCGCAGCCGGCTGACACTCCGCGTACCCCGGTCGACGGCATCGACGTGGTCATGACCGACCTCGACGGTGTCGTCTACCGGGGACGGAACGCCATCCCACACGCCGTGGAGGCCCTCAACCAGGCCGCCGCGTCGGCTCGCGTCGGCTACATCACCAACAACGCCTCCCGGCGTCCGATGGACGTCGCCGAACACCTCGAGCAGTACGGGCTTGAGGTGACGGCCGACGACGTCGTCACCTCCTCCCAAGCCGGGGCGCGGCTGCTCGAGACCCTCGTTCCGGAAGGATCGACCGTCCTCGTGATCGGCGGACTCGGACTGACGACGATCGTCGAGCAGGCCGGGTTCGTGGTGACCGACAGCGCGGACGACCACCCGGCAGCGGTCATCCAAGGGTTCTCGCCGGACCTGGGGTGGAAGCAGCTCGCCGAAGCCTCCTTCGCGTTGGCGGATGCCTCCGTGCCGTGGGTGGCCACGAACATGGACTGGTCGATCCCGGTGGAGCGTGGCATCGCTCCGGGGAACGGGACCCTCGTGGCAGCGGTGCACCAGGCGGTGAGCCGGATGCCGGTCGTGGCCGGGAAGCCCGAGCGACCGATCTTCGAAGCGGCCCTGGCACGGTTCGGTGGCGAGCGTCCGCTGTTCATCGGGGACCGTCTGGACACGGACATCAAGGGTGCGAACGACGCGGGCATCCCGAGCGTGCTCGTGTTGACCGGCATCGACCAGCCGAAGCAGGTGCTGGCGGCTGACCAGCGCTCGCGGCCGACCTACGTGCTCAAGGACCTCCGCGGACTGCACGAGCCCTACCCGGTCACCATCCGCAGCGAGGACCCGGACGGCACGCGTCGCGTGACCGTCGGGGAGTCGATCGTCTCGATGCGCGGACACGTCGTCCGAGCCGAGCACGTCGGGTCGGACGAGATGGACTTGCTGCGCGCCGGTGCGACCGCGATCTGGGACTCCGGCCTGGCCATCTACGGCCTCGACGTGGACCCGGCGCTGTACGGCGGCGAGTAGCGTGACGGGCGTGGAACCAGCCCGGAGCGATGACGTGACGGGCACTCCCTCCGCTGGTCGGTCGACCGGCGCGCCGAGCGAGTCGCGGGCTGTTCCCGGTGCGGCGACGGAGCTGCGAGCTGTTCCTGGCCCGCCGCGCCCGAGGCCCGGCGTTCTGCGCGGAGCCGCGATAGTCCCGGCCGATGCCGATGCCGATGCCGATGCCGATGCCGATGCCGATGCCGACGACGCGGACTCGAGCTCGGACGCTCGGAGTGGCGACGACCCAGACGGCAGCGCCGAGGCTTCGATCGAGCCCGGCGCCGACACCGTGGATGGTCGGGCCGCGGCGGTCGAACGACTTCCGCTGGCTGACCGCGCGGACGCGTTCGCGGAGCTGCACGACGAACTCCGGACCCGGCTGGAACACGGCGGGGACACTCGTGGGTGAGCCCGGGGACATCGCCGACCCCATCAGTGAGACGACAGGCGGGTCCGACCTCGCTCCCGGCACGACCTCCACGAACGGAACGTCCCCCACGAACGACACCGAGCACACGGCCAGCCCCGAGCAAGCGACCAGCACCGGCCACGCGGCGAGCACCGGCCACGCGGCGAGCACCGGCCACGCGGCGAGCACCGACCCGAGAGGCAGCGCCGACACGAGCGCCGACAACACGGGCAGCGCCGGCACCAGCACCGCGACGCCGTCGACCGCCACGAGGCGCCTCGACGCCGCGATCCCCGCACGTGGTCTCGCTCGCTCCCGGACCGCCGCGGCCGCCCTCATCCTGGCCGGCCGTGTCACGATCGACGGGGTCCCGGTCGTCAAGGCCTCGACCCCGGTCACCGCCTCTTCGCACATCGTGGTGGACGCCGAGGACGAGTGGGTCTCCCGCGCCGCGCTGAAGCTCGTCGGCGCGCTCGACGCGTTCGGAGTCGACCCACGTGGCCGGACGGTCCTGGACGTCGGAGCCTCGACGGGCGGATTCACCCAGGTGCTGCTCGCACGTGGCGCCTCGCGGGTGATCGCCCTCGACGTGGGCCACGGCCAGCTGGCTCCGGCGATCGCGATCGACGACCGGGTCGCCGTCGTCGAGGGGGTCAACGCCCGGAACCTCACGCGCGACGACTACCTGGCCCTCGACCGCGCTGCCGAGCGCACCAGCCTGGTGGTGGGGGACCTGTCGTTCATCAGCCTCCGCATGGTGTTGCCCGCCCTGGTCGCCGCGGTGCCGGCCGACGAGTTCGTCCTGCTGGTGAAGCCGCAGTTCGAGGTCGGTCGGACCGGCATCCGCGAGGGCATCGTCCGTAGTGCGTCGTTGCGGCAGGACGCGCTGATGAACGTCCTCTGGACCGCCTGGGACCTGGGCCTCGGAACGGCGGGCGTGGCGGCGTCCCCGATCGTCGGGACGCACGGCAACCACGAGTACCTCGCGCGTCTCCAGCGAGGTGCCGGGGAGAACCCGACAGAATGGATCCTCCGGGCGACGGAACTGGCGGAGGGAGCTCCATGAGCGACGAACGACACATCCTGCTGGTCTCGCACACCGGACGGCGCGACTCGATCGACGCCGCGGTCGAGGTGTGCGACATCCTGCACGACGCCGGTCTGACCCCGGTGATGCCCTTCGACGAGTACGCCGACATCCGCCGCGCCGAGGCGTCGGTCGGTCAGGTCGACATCCTCGGCGTCGACGTGCGCCCGGACGAGATCGAGATCGTCATCGTCCTCGGCGGGGACGGCACGATCCTCCGTGCAGCCGAACTGGCACGGGGCACGAAGGCGCCGATCGTCGGCGTCAACCTGGGGCACGTCGGGTTCCTCGCCGAGAGCGAGCGCGACGGCCTGGCCGAGACGGTCGAGCGCGCCCTGACCGGCGAGTACAAGGTCGAGGAGCGCGTCGCCCTGCAGGTCGACGTGGTCGTCGGCAACGAGATCGTCTACTCCAGTTGGGCGCTCAACGAGGCGACGGTGGAGAAGGCCTCCCGCGAGCGCATGCTCGAGGTCGTCACCGAGGTCGACGGCCGTCCGCTGTCGTCCTTCGGGTGCGACGGTGTGGTGTTCTCGACCCCGACCGGGTCGACCGCCTACTCCTTCTCCGGCGGCGGCCCCGTGGTGTGGCCGGACGTCGACGCGATCCTGATGGTGCCGCTGAGCGCCCACGCCCTGTTCTCCCGACCGATCGTGGTCGGCCCGGACCGGGTCCTGGCCGTGGAGGTCCTCCGGCGCACGAGCGGCGTGGGCGTCCTGTGGTGCGACGGGCGTCGGACGCACGACCTGCCGCCCGGGGCCCGCGTCGAGGTGCGCCGTTCGCCGGAGCCGGTGCGGGTCGCCCGGATCAAGGACGCCGCGTTCGCCGATCGCCTGGTCGCCAAGTTCCGGCTGCCGGTCGCGGGCTGGCGCGGGCCGCAGCGTGACGACGAGGACGTGTGACGCGGACCCTCGGCTGCCTGAAGCCCCGGGCAACACCACCAGTACCCCCACGAGCACGAGCATGAGCACGAGCACCGGCACCACGACGTGAACCAGCAGCAGGAGCACATCCAGTGATCGAGGAAATCCGCATCTCCGACCTCGGCGTGATCGGCGACGCCACGCTCGAGCTCGGCCCCGGCTTCACCGTCGTGACGGGTGAGACCGGCGCCGGCAAGACGATGATCGTCACCGCGCTCGGCCTGCTCCTCGGCGCCCGTGCGGACGCCGGCTCGGTCCGCCGCGGTGCACCGAACGCCGTCGTCGAGGGCCGCTGGGACCTGCCCGACCACGCGGCCGTCGCCGAGCGGGTCGAGGACGCCGGTGGCACTGTCGAGGACGGCGAACTCATCCTGACGCGCACGGTCTCGGCCGAGGGCCGCAGCCGTGCAACGGTGGGCGGCCGGACCGCTCCGGTCGCGGTGCTCGGCGAACTCGCCGACCAGCTCGTCACCGTGCACGGGCAGTCCGACCAGATCCGCCTGACCTCGGCGGCCGCGCAGCGTGCCGCCCTCGACGGGTTCGGCGGCGCAGCGGTCGAGAAGGCCCTGGCGAAGTACGTCGCCGTGTACGACGCCTGGCAGCAGCACACGGGCGACCTCGAGACGCTGACCCGTGACCGCGACGAGCGGCTCGCCGAGGCTGCGCGCCTCCGTGAAGCCTCCGCCGAGATCGAGGCCGCCGACCCGCAGCCGGGCGAGGACACCGAGCTCGCCGAACGTGCGGAGCGGTTGGGGAACCTCGAGGACCTCCGACTGTCCGCCGGCCTGGCGCACGAGGCCGTGTCGAGTGAGTCGCTCGACGGCCCGGACGTGATCGGTCTGGTCGAGTCGGCCCGGCGCGCGATCGAACGCGTCGCGAGCGTCGACCCGGCGCTGCAGCCGGTGCTGGAGCAACTGACCGAGCTGGGCATCCAGGCGAGTGAGGCCTCGGCGTCGCTGTCGAGCTACATCGGCTCGCTCGAACCCGAGGCCGGCCACGACCTCGAACTCATCAACGAACGACGGGCTCTGCTCGCCGGCCTGACCCGGAAGTACGGCGAGAGCGTCGAGGACGTCATCGCCGCCGGACAGCGTGCCTCCGACCGGCTCCTCGAGCTGGACGGCGACGACGACCGCATCGCGCAGCTGCAGCAGTCGGTCGAGTCCGACCGGGCAGCGCTCGAGGCCGCCGGCGCCGCCCTGACCAAGGTGCGGACGAAGGCGGCGACGGAACTGGCCAAGCGGGTCACCGCCGAGCTGAAGAGCCTGGCGATGGCCGGTGCGACCCTGGTGGTCGAGGTCACCGACGCCGGCGAGTTCCGTCGCCACGGGCGTGACCAGGTCGCGATCCTGCTGCAGCCGCACTCGGGCACCGACCCGCGGCCGATCGGCAAGGGTGCGTCCGGTGGTGAGCTCTCGCGTGTGATGCTCGCGATCGAGGTCGTGATGGCTGGCAGCACCACCGTCCCGACCTTCGTCTTCGACGAGGTCGACGCGGGTGTCGGCGGTGCGGCCGCGATCGAGATCGGCCGACGTCTCGCGGCGCTCGCCGAACGGACCCAGGTCATCGTGGTCACGCACCTGGCGCAGGTGGCCGCGTTCGCGAACAACCACCTCAACGTCGTCAAGGACGCCAGCGGCGCGGTGACCTCGTCGAGCGTCCGCCGCCTCGAGGGCGACGACCGCCTGCAGGAGATGGCACGGCTGCTCTCCGGCCTCGGCGACAGCGCCAGCGGCATGGAGCACGCACGCGAGCTCCTCGAGGTCGCCGGCCGCTCCGCCTGACCGGGGTCCAGCACCAGCGCGAGCACCGGTCCGAGCACGGGCCGGGAGCACCGCCCGGGAGCACCAGCCCGAGCACCGGTCCTGGCACCGGCCGGGAGACGCGCCCCACCCGGGTGCGCCGGCGCCGGACGCAACGCGCCCGGCGAACGTGGGTCGCGCCTCCCGGCACTTCTGACGTACGATGGAATCCCGTGGCGGACACTCTCAGCGGCGGAACCAATTCTTCGAACACGACCCCGAAGGTGACGAAGCAGATCTTCGTGACCGGCGGGGTCGTCTCGTCTCTCGGCAAGGGCCTGACGGCGGCCAGCCTCGGCAACCTGCTCACGGCACGCGGCCTCAAGGTCGTCATGCAGAAGCTCGACCCGTACCTCAACGTGGACCCGGGCACGATGAACCCGTTCCAGCACGGCGAGGTCTTCGTGACCGACGACGGCGCCGAGACGGACCTGGACATCGGGCACTACGAGCGCTTCCTCGACATCGACCTGGCGCAGTCGGCGAACGTCACGACCGGGCAGGTCTACTCGACGGTCATCGCCAAGGAGCGTCGCGGCGAGTACCTCGGCGACACCGTCCAGGTCATCCCGCACATCACCGATGAGATCAAGCGTCGGATGCGCGAGCAGTCCGAGAACGACCCGCAGCCCGACGTCATCATCACCGAGGTCGGCGGCACGGTCGGTGACATCGAGTCGCAGCCCTTCATCGAGGCGGCACGGCAGGTGCGCCACGAGCTCGGCCGCAACAACGTGTTCTTCGTGCACGTCTCCCTGGTGCCGTTCATGGCGGCCTCGGGTGAGCAGAAGACGAAGCCGACGCAGCACTCGGTCGCGCAGCTCCGCTCGATCGGCATCCAGCCGGACGCCCTCGTGCTCCGCAGCGACCGCCCCGTCTCGGACGCCAACAAGCGCAAGATCGCGCTGATGTGCGACGTCGACGAGGACGCCGTGGTGAACGCCGTGGACGTCCCGTCGATCTACGACATCCCGACGATGCTGCACGACCAGGGCCTCGACCAGGTCATCATCGAGGCCCTCCGCCTCGAGGCGCACGACGTCGACTGGTCGCGCTGGAACGGTGTGCTGACCGCCGTGCACGAGCCGAAGAAGGCCGTGACGATCGCCCTGGTCGGCAAGTACATCGACCTGCCCGACGCCTACCTGTCGGTGACCGAGGCGCTGCGTGCTGGCGGCTTCGCCCACACCGCGAAGGTCACGCTGAAGTGGGTCGCCTCGGACGAGTGCCTCACCCCGGAGGGCGCCGCGAAGAACCTCGGCGACGTCGACGGCATCTGCATCCCCGGGGGGTTCGGGATCCGCGGCATCGAGGGCAAGCTCGGCGCGCTGAAGTTCGCCCGTGAGCAGGCCATCCCGACGCTCGGTCTGTGCCTCGGCCTGCAGTGCATGGTCATCGAGTACGCCCGCCACGAGGCCGGCCTGCTCGACGCCTCGAGCACCGAGTTCGACCCCGAGACCTCCACCCCGGTCATCGCGACGATGGCGGAGCAGGTGGACATCATCGCCGGCGGCGACCTGGGCGGCACGATGCGCCTCGGCATGTACCCGGCACACTTCACCGAGGGCAGCCTCGCCGCCGAGCTGTACGGCTCGACGGAGGCATCGGAGCGCCACCGTCACCGCTACGAGGTCAACAACCACTACCGCGAGCAGATCGCGGACGCCGGCATGGTCTTCTCCGGCACCTCGCCGGACGGCACCCTGGTCGAGTACGTCGAGCTGGACCGTGCGGAGCACCCGTTCTACATCGGCACGCAGGCGCACCCGGAGCTCCGCTCGCGTCCGAACCGCGCGCACCCGCTCTTCGCGGGCCTCGTCGGTGCGGCGATCGAGCGCAACGAGTCGACGCGCCTGTTCGACCCGGAGAGTGAGGCGGTCGCCTGAGCCGGCAGGTCGCGGTCGCGACCACGTGACGGACGGGAGGCTCCCCACCAGCAGGTGGGGAGCCTCCCGTCCGTCGTCCCCCGGGCTGGACGCTCGTCGTCGACGGTGGGGCAGGATGGCGAGGTGACTGACGCACCGATCGCCGACGAACCCGCCTCCTTCGACGTGACCGCCTCCGAGCGGGTGTTCGAGGGTGCGGTCTGGGACATCACCCGTGACACCGTCGACTACAACGGCAAGGACATGGTCCGCGAGTACATCGACCACACCGGGGCCGTCGCGGTGTTCGCGGAGGACGAGGACGGCCGTGTCCTGGTCATCCAGCAGTACCGTCACCCGGTGCAGGTGCGCGACTGGGAGCTGCCGGCCGGGCTGCTCGACCACGAGGGCGAGGACCACCTGACCGCCGCGAAGCGCGAACTCGCCGAGGAGGCCGACGTCGAGGCCGAGCACTGGGAGCACCTGGTCCGGTACAACACGTCCTCGGGCGGCAGCAACGAGTTCATCGAGGTGTTCCGGGCGACCGGGGTGCGGGCGACCTCGTCGGCGTTCGAGCGGGAGGCCGAGGAGGCCGACATCGTGATCCGCTGGGTGCCGCGGTCCGAACTCGTGGCCGGGATCCTCGAGGGACGACTGCACAACTCGGCGCTCATCGTGGCGACGCTCGCGGTGGAGGCAGCCGAGCGCCGCTAGCGCGTTCGGCCGGTCCGCCTCGGCGCCCCGGTAGCCTCGTCGGGTGATGCCGTTCGAGCGTGCCGTGCAGGACCACCTGCGGCACATCGCCATCGAGCGGGGGCTGTCGCCGCACACCCTCTCGGCGTACCGGCGCGACCTCGCGACGTTCGGCGAGTGGATCGGCACGCAGCCTGTCGTCGACTCCAGCGGCGCAGACCGTGCCGGCGGGGCCGGGGTGCTCGAGGACGTCGGACGTCTGGCGCGCGCGGACCTCGCCGGGTTCGTGCAGTACCTCACCACCCGTCCGGAGGGCCCGCTGGCACCGAGGTCGGTCGCGCGGATGCTCAGCTCGGTGCGCTCGTTCTCGGCGTTCGCCGCGGGGGAGGGCTGGCTGCCGCTCGACCCGGGTGCGTCGGTCCGCCCGCCGAAGGCCCCGATGCGGCTGCCGAAGGCGATCTCCGTGCACGACATGGAGCGGCTGATCGGCTCCGTCGTGGGCGACGACCCGGTGCAGCTCCGGGACCGGGCGCTCCTCGAACTGCTGTACGCGACCGGCGCCCGGATCTCGGAAGCGGTGGGGCTCTCCGTCGACGACGTGACGACCCTCGCCGACGTGGACGAGGTCTCGGACGAGGACACCGACGTCTCCGTGGTGCGGGTCACCGGCAAGGGGAACAAGCAGCGGATCGTGCCGCTCGGCAGCTACGCCCGGGCTGCGGTCGACGCGTACCTGGTGCGGGCACGGCCGGTGTTCGCCGTCCGGGGGACCGCGACGCCGGCGCTGTTCCTCGGCGCCCGCGGAGCCCGGCTGTCGCGGCAGAGCGCCTGGCTCGTCATCCAGGCGGCGGCTGAGCGGGCCGAGCTGGCGGCACACGTGTCGCCGCACACCTTCCGGCACTCGTTCGCCACGCACCTGCTCGAGGGCGGCGCGGACGTCCGGGTGGTGCAGGAGCTGCTCGGGCACGCGAGTGTGGCGACGACGCAGATCTACACGCTGGTGACGGCGGACATGCTGCGGGACGTCTACCAGACGGCGCACCCGCGGGCGCGGCGGTAGGCGGAGCCTTCCGCCATCGCCGTCATCGCGGGGGTCGCCTCACGTGATCGCGCTTGTCCAACGCCTGCCCGATCGCAAGCCCGAGCAGGACGCCGAGCAAGCCGAGACCCAATTGCGTCGTCCTGACGCTGGTCAAACCGACGTGGACCGCGATGGCGAGCAAGACGAACCACCCTGCGATCGGAGCGACCATGAAGACGGTTGCGAGCCGTCGGGTCACGAGGACCGCGAGGAGACCGAACGAGAGGCCGGCACTGAGCCCCAGGACCATCGACACCATCTCTCCTAACACCGGGGGAACGTCGGCCACCAAGTCGCCACCACGGGCGGAACTCCGGCGACGTGGACCTTCACACACTTGCCGCCTGCGAGCTGCGCGCCACTGAACGCGGCCAGCCCGCCGCACGCGACCGTCAGCGCTCGGAGCGCGGGAACGGGGGACTTCGAGAGGACTGCAGCACAGGTGGCGACGGTGCCCACGACTGAAGCGCTCTCGCTCCGGTTGAAGGTCGCCGTCCAGTAGCCGGGGAAGGAAGTGAACTTCGGATCGGCCACGACCGGGAACTTGGTCGACCCCGTGAAGTCGATGTGCTGGATCAGGACGGTGCCCTCGACGGAGTAGCGCGTCGGCAGGAATTCACCTGCACTGTCGACGGCCCAGGGCGCGTCGATCCCGGCGATCAGATTGCCATCGTCGTCGCTGACGCTGACACGGCCATCCGGCAGGGGGATCAACACGGTGCCGTCTTCGAAGTCCCAGCTGGCCTCGCTCGCTGACGGGAGAACGGCGGCCAATCGGGTGGCAGATCCATTCAACCTGTCGATCGTGTACGCGGCTCCGGCAGCACCGCCTGATCCCGCGCCTCCAACCGTGACCGGAAGTGATCCCTCGGCAAGCGGTACATCGATCAGATCGCCACCGCTGTGGACTGAGACCGCATCGTCGATCGAGTCATCTCGCAGGGCGAGCGTTCGCTCCGCCGCAGAGACCGCCGCTCGTGCGGAGTCGGTGGTCGCCGCGGCTTGTGCAGGAGCGGCCACGAGAATCGAAGCGCAGATCCCCGTCAGAGCGGTGATGGTGGAAGCAATGCGTGCAGAACAGCTCAACGGCATCAGGAAGTCCCCTCGTCATGCTGGCGTCGGTGCCAGCGAAGCCATGATGCATCCGTGCGGTGAAATGCACAACATCACATTGTGATGGCTTCAAGGGGTTGCTCGCGGTCCGGAGCGCGAGCGGGATCAGCACCGTGACCGTGGGACCCTGGTCGCATGGACCTCGACGTGGGGCCGGGGCTGACGATCCCCGAGTCCGAACTGCAGTGGCGGTTCTCGCGGTCGTCCGGCGCCGGGGGACAGCACGTCAACACCTCCGACAGCCGTGTCCAACTGACGTGGGACGCCGCTGGGTCGGCGGCCCTCACCGAGGAGCAGCGGACGCGCATCCTCGAGCGGACCACCCGGCGTACGGCCGCGGGGGCGATCACCGTGACGGTGTCCGAGCGGCGGTCCCAGTTGCGCAACCGCGAAGCCGCTCTCGACGCGCTCCGTGAGCTCGTGCGGGACGCGCTCGCCCCGCCCGGTCCGTCACGGCGCGCGACCCGGCCGACACGCGGATCCGAGCGTCGTCGCCTCGCGAGCAAGCAGCAGCGGTCCGCGACCAAGCAGCAGCGCCGGCGGCCGTCGGACGACTGAACGACTCCTGCCGGCCGGGCAGGCGTCGGGCTCAGAACAGGTGCAGGTGCCCGTTCGCGACGACGACCCCCGTCGCGACGGCGAGCACGAGGGCGGACGCTCCGATGCTCTGCCCGACGACCCGCCAGGGACCGGTCGCACCCGGACGGACGAGGGCGAGCAGGCCCGCGGCGATGCCGAGCAGGCTGCAGAGCCCCCAGGGGTTGAGGACGAGCGAGACGATCGCCGCGACGACGGCGAGGACCGCGAACACGCAAAACCGCCGGTCGGTGCTGCCGTACGCCCACGAGCGGGCCTCGACGGCGCGGGCCGAGGCCTCGACGGAGAACGCCGGACCGGCGGGCATCGCCGCGAGGACGGACACCACCGGCTCCGGTGCCTCACGGGGGAGCACCCGGGTGGCCTCACCCCAGGCGTGGCCGTCCCACCACCGCAGTCGCGCGGTGTCCTGTGGGTCCGGGAACCAGCCGGCGGCCGGCAGTGTCACGGGGAGCTCCTGGTGTGTGCGGGTGTCGTCGGTGCAATCCGACGGTACCCGCCACGTTCCGACTCCATCCGCCCCAGAGCGGGTGTCGGCAGAAGGGGGGACCGGCCCCGTCAGACCGCTGCCGGCGTCGCGTCCACTTCGGTGAAGACGTCCTTCACAGCGGCGAGCAACCGTGCGTTGAGAACCACCCAAGCTTCCGCTCCGTCAGGTGGAGATGCTCAAGATGGAACGCGGTGCTCGCCAGCAGCCTTGAGACGCCAGCGGTCGATCTACTGTGAAGCCTGTGCCGGCGAGACGTAGCCTCACCTGCGCAGTGCGCCGAAGCGAAGCCGAGGATTCCCGGTCGCGATCGGCTTGGCACGCCCTATGCTGGCGCCGTGCCCGAGGAGACTACGCAACTACTGCAAGCCCTATCCCTGCCGTCGAGGTACGAAGCCCTCGTTCGAAAACTGGGTCCAGAGGTTCTACGGCTGCTAGTTCCGCCGGCTCGGAAGACACTCGACGTGTTAGAAGAAGCCGCCGAGGCGGTGACCTCGTTGAGCGAGGGCATGTTCTTACCTATCTATGCGGACTCGGGTACCGGGAAAACCACGCTGGCCGAGAATCTTGCCATGTTTGCGCCGCAGAAGTTCGCGCCTACTCTCTCGTACGACGGGGAAGTTACCGCCGACGGCCTCTCGATGGCCGTTGCTAGCCACGTTCGTGACAAGATGGCAGGGAATGACGAGCGCGTAATCCCTGTGAACATTGATCATCGCGAGGGTGCATCCCCCACAGGCGTCGAGCTTGCCCAGTTGAAGCGATTTTTGCGCGGGAGCCAAGGTTATCGAACGCTAGTCTTGTGGCCAGAAACTTCCCGGGAGCTCTCTCGGCAGATGTCTGAAGCATATCGACAGGTGGCGGGCGCGCTTCCTCTAGATATTCCGGTCGAAGTAGCTGGACCGGCCAGCGACGTTTGGATGGATCTAGCGGCGCAAACTCTTGTGCTGGCCAACGATGTTGACTCACTAGAACACTTCATCGATCTGAATGAGTATGTTCCAAACGCGTACGCTTCTTTGGGTGATTACCTCAAAGCTATCGCGGCCGGCTTCAACCGGCGCCGCCTCGAACTCATCCGCGCGACTGGCCGAGATACACGCCTGACGATTGTCTGGGTGAGTGAATCAGCTGGCCACGGAATCCTTTCTAGTCTAACTTCCAGCCGCCGCTTCGGCATGCTCGATGGCGTTGCTCTTGTCCAAGCATGTGCTGACAGTGTCGTAGGGAAGTGGTGGGCGGCTCACCCTGGTCTTCTGGTGCAGACTATCGTTGCACTAGACGCGCACGTCCTGTCGGTATCGCCCCCGCTCTCGCTGGCCGCTATCTCCAGGTACGGACCCGATGAATACCAGGAAGCATTACGGGGTCTCGAGTTTCCGCCTCGCACCCCAGCGGATGTCACGACCTACCTCACACGGGCGGATCTTGGGCGCCGCCTCGCCGGTCAGGTGCGTTCTGTTGGTGAAGGCCGAGGAAATCCTGCTGAGTATGCGAGAGGAATCTTTGCGAAGCTCGCCGACGATGTTGGCTTCCAAGGTGCGCGAGATAAACAACTTAACAAAGCCATGGCGGCTGCTATTCAATCTAGCGATTTGGGCAAGGGGGCGCAAGTTATATCCGAGACCGCCTTGCCACACCTGCCCTCCCTAATCCCTGATATTTCTATCGTTGATGAAGGGCGCGCAAATTGCCTTGAGTTCACATATCGAAAAGGTGATTTCCTAAATTCTAGTAACCGCTCTACAATCGCTCAATATTGCCTTGGGAAGTTGCGGAACTACGCGCGCTCCCTCGGATGGATCTCGGCTAGCGAGTAGAAGCTCGTAGGGGTGGGTGTGCGAGTGAGGACAAGGACGCCGGCAGGCTTTACCCGTCAGACCACTGCCGGCGTCGCGTCGACCTCGGCGAAGACGTCCTTGACGGCGGCGAGCAGTCGGGCGTTGAAGTCCACCCCGAGCTGGTTCGGCACGGTCACCAGGACGGTGTCGGCGTCGCGGACCGCCTGGTCGGCGGCGAGTTCCGCGACGAGCTGTTCCGGCTCGCCGATGTACGACCGACCGAACCGGGCGAGGCCGCCGTCGAGGTGCCCGACCTGGTCCTGCCCCTCGACCTGTGCTCGGACGCCGAAGTAGTGGCGTGACTCGTCGTCGATGATCGGGATGATGCTGCGGCTCACGCTGACGCGGGGCTCGCGCTCCCAGCCCATCTCGCGCCAGGTGGAGCGGAAGCGTTCGATCTGCTCCGCCTGCAGCTGGTCGAAGGGCACGCCGGTGTCCTCGGTGAGCAGGGTCGACGACATCAGGTTCATGCCCTGCTCGGCGGTCCACTCGGCGGTGGCCCGTGTGCCGGCACCCCACCAGATGCGCTCGGACAGGGTGTCGGACTGCGGCGTGATCGCCAGCGAGCCGACCGCGCCGGTCATCTGCGGGTTCGCGTTCGCCATCGGCTCGCCGGCGATCGCCCGTCGGAAGACCGCGGTGTGGTCGCGCGCCAGGTCGGCGCCGTTCTCGTCGTCGGACTCGGGCACGTAGCCGAACGAGCGGTAGCCGGCGAGGGCGGTCTCGGGTGATCCCCGGCTCACGCCGAGCTGCAGTCGGCCGCCGGAGATGAGGTCGGTGGCCGCGGCCTCCTCCGCCATGTACAGCGGGTTCTCGTAGCGCATGTCGATCACGCCCGTGCCGATCTCGATGCGGCTGGTCCGGGCGGCGATCGCGGACAGCAGCGGGAACGGCGCGGCCTGCTGCGGTGCGAAGTGGTGCACACGGAAGTACGCGCCGTCGACGCCGACTTCCTCGGCCGCGACGGCGAGGTCGATCGCCTGCACGAGGGACTCGCGCGCACTGCGCACCCGGGAGCCGGGCACGTCACGCCAGTGCCCGAAGGAGAGGAACCCGATCTTCGTCATGTGCATGCGAACGCATCCGGCTGGGCGGGCATTCCGGCGGACTACGGTCGAGGACATGGACTTCGATCCGCGGACCACCCTGCTGACCGAACGGACCCGTGCGACGAAGCTGCTGGTCGACGTCGAGCGCAGCATGCTGGACGTCAGTGATGCGCGGGACGGCGCGAACACCGACGACGAGCACGACCCGGAGGGCTCGACCCTGGCCTGGGAACGCAGCTCGCTCGGTGCCGTGCGGGACGACGCCCGCCGCCGGGTCGAGCAGGTCGACGCGGCCCTCGGGCGGCTCCACGCGGGGACCTACGGCCGCTGCGCGGTGGGTGGGGAGCCGATCCCGGAGGCGCGCCTGGCCGCCGTCCCGTGGGCGGCGACGTGCGTCGCGCACGCGTGACGGGCCTCCCGGCCGGACGGGAGGCGCGGCAGACCCCGGCACGCACGTCGCGGTGCGCGGTCCCCACCCCGCAGCGTCCCCACCACATACGGATCCGTTGCGCCGCGGTTTCCCAGCCGCGCGCCCTAGCGTGCGGACATGCACGGCGACCCGACTGAGCCTCCCCGGAGTGCTGCTCCCGACGCGTCATCCGGTCGGCAGCGCTTCCAGTGGTTCCGTGACCTGCGCACCTGGATCCACGCCCGACCGCACGTGCACCTCTTCTACAAGGTCCTGGTCGGGATCGTCGGCGGCCTCATCGTCGTGATCGGGCTGATCCTCGTGCCGCTGCCCGGTCCGGGCTGGCTCGTCGTCTTCGTCGGTCTGACGGTCCTGGCGAGCGAGTTCCACTTCTTCCACCGCATCATCACCTGGCTGCGCGCGAAGCTGCACCGGTTCTGGGACTGGGCGAAGCACCACGCGCCGTCGAAGCGGATGCGGGCTGCGGCGGACAAGGGCAAGGCGGACGTCGACGCCGCGCACGCCGAGGCGCACCGGAACGTCGGGGTGCAGCGCCCGCGCGGCCAGACCGCGCGGACCGGGCACTGACCGCGCGGACCGGGCACTGACCGCACGGGCCGGGCACTGACCGCGCGGACCGGGCACTGAGCGGCGCTCGGGGCCGCCCGAAGTCTGCACCGCCGCTCGCTGCGCCTCAGACCGTGCGGACCGATCCGGTCGCGGTGCGTTCGACCTCGTCGGACGCGGCCTCTTCCACCTCGGCCGCGTCCTTCGACGTGACCTGCAGGACGAGGGCGACGAGCGCCGCGAGGACGATGAACGCGCCGTATCCGGCGAGCACCGGCACCAGGCCGAGCGACGGCTCGAGGAACCCGCCGATGACGCTCGGCACGCCGAAGGCCAGGTAGCTGACCACGTAGATCGTCGACAGCAGGCCGGCGCGGTGGGTGGGTGCCGCGGTGGCGAGGAGCATCCGGAGCGGCGCCTGGAAGCCCGCGCCGAACCCGACACCGGCGATCGCGCTGCCGACGACCAGTCCGGGCAGCGACGGCATGACCACGAAGGTGACGGTGACGATCGGTCCGAGGACGAGCGCGACGAGGCCGAGCAGGACCGCCTTGCGGGTGTCGACGCGCTGGATCGCCAGGCCGGTCAGGGCGCCGACGCCGGTGACGACGGCGATCAGGGCGCCGGCGGCGAAGTGGTTGTGGATGCCGAACACGGCGCCGAGGGCGGAGGGCACGAGCGACAGGAACAGTCCGCCGAGCGCCCAGCTGGACACGAGCGACCCGGCGACGCTGCGGAACAGCCGACGGGAGGCCCGTGGCACCGACACCGTCGGACGGAGCGACCGCAGCGCCCCGGGTCGACGGACGACCTGCTCGGGGACGACCATGAGCGCGACGACGAGCAGCACGAGGAGCGTGCCGAACAGCAGGTAGACGAGCTGCTCCGGCGCTGGACCCCACTCGACCAGTGCCCCGCTCGACAGTGCACCGGTGGCGAGGGCGATCGGCGGGATGACGCCGTTGAGGACACCCGCGAGCGCGGGGTGCCGCTCGAGCGAGTTGTCGATGAGCGCCGCTCCGAGGGCGCCGATGAGCAGCCCGACCGAGACGCCCTGCACGATGCGGTCGACGATGAGCGCGCCGAGTCCGTCGGCGACGGCGAACAGCCCGAGCGAGACGGCGACGCCGAGGCCGCCGACGACCAGGACGGGCTTCCGGCCGACGTGGTCCGACAGCCGACCCGCGATGAGCAGGCTGAGCAGGAGCCCGGCGACGTAGATCGCGAACACCGCGGTGAGCATCAGCGGGGTGAGGTGCCACTCCGCCGCGTAGACCGGGTAGATCGGCGACGGCACGGCCGACGAGGCGACCGAGACGAGGAGCATCGCCGCGAGGATCCAGAACCCTGCGACGGAACGTGGTGACTGCATGGCCGTCCCTTTCGTTGTACGACTGCATTCGTACCGTACTCGCGCTGTACGACGCAAGTCGTACTAGTCGGTGCGGAGTGGTACCGTCCGTGCATGCCCGAGCGCACCGACGGAGCCGCACCGCTCCCGCAGCACACCCCGCTTCCGCAGCCGACGCCGGCCGAGATGGACCTGCCGGTCGTCCTGGATGCCCTGTCCGACCCGATCCGGCTGTCGATCCTGCACCGGTACCTGGTCGACGGTGCCGGCGAGGAGCGCTCCTGCGGCTGGGTCGGCATCGACCGGCCGAAGTCGACGCTGACGCACCACTTCCGGGTCCTCCGCGAAGCCGGCTTGCTCGAGCAGCACCTCGAAGGGCTGACCCGCGTCAGCAGAGTCCGGACCGACGAGGTCCAGCAGCGGTTCCCGGGCCTGCTCGACCTGGTCCTCGACTGGCAGGTGCCCGCCGGCCTGGTCCGCGCCGAGGCACTGGCGTGAGCGGCGACACCGGCGTGAGCGCAGTCCGGTTGCCCGACGTCGTCGCCGAGCCCGCCGTCACCTCGGCGCTCGCCGCAGACCTGACCACCGCCGGGTACACGGTCGAGGGTGTCGACGCGCTCTGGGGCGCCGAGGCCGCCGCGGCCCTGCACCGTGGCGTCCGGGTCGCCGCCCGCCGAGCCCTCGCCACCCGCCCGACGACCCCGCTGTCCACCACCGCCACGCTCTTCGTGCTCGGTCTACCGGTGCCGCGGGCCGACGCCGAGGCCGCGTTCCCGACCGCCGGCGTCCCGGCCCTGGTCGCGGCCGGGGTCCTCCGCATCGACGGGGACTCCGTCGCCGCCGCGGTCGACCTCCGCCCCTACGCGTTCGTCGACGACCTGGGTGCCGGCAGCTGGTGGATCGTCTCCGACCTCGGTGAACTCGCCCTCGGCCACGCCATCAGCGAGGAGCACGTCCTCGGCATCGGCGGCGCCACCACCACGCTGAGCGGCCTGCAGCTGCCCGTGCCGGTCCGTCGGGTGCTCGACCTCGGCACCGGGTGCGGGATCCAGGCCATGCACGCCCGACGCTTCGCCGACCAGGTCGTCGCCACCGACATCTCCCGACGGGCGCTCGACATCGCCCGGTTCAACGCGCAGCTGAACGGCATCGACGGCATCGAGTTCCGCCACGGCTCACTGTTCGAGCCGGTCGCGGGGGAGCGGTTCGACCGCATCGTCTCGAACCCGCCGTTCGTGATCACCCCTCGGCGCGAGGGTGTCCCCGCCTACGAGTACCGCGACGGCGGGATGGTCGGCGACGCGCTCGTCGAGACCGTCCTCCGCGGTCTGGCCGAGCACCTGGAGCCCGGCGGCACCGCGCAGCTGCTCGGCAACTGGGAACACCGGTGGGGCGACGACGGCCTGGAGCGGGTCCGCTCCTGGTTCGCCGACACCGACCTGGACGTGTGGGTGGTCGAACGGGAGCGCGAGGACCCGCCCGCCTACGCCGAGACGTGGATCCGCGACGGCGGCACGAAGCCGGGCACGCCCGTCTTCGACGACCTGGTCGACGCCTGGCTCGACGACTTCCGCGACCGGCACGTCACCGGGGTCGGCTTCGGCTACGTCGTCGTCCGGTCGGGAGGCACCTCCGCCCTCCGCCGCTTCGAGCGCCTCCCACAGGTGCTCGGCGCCAACCCCGCCGGCCTGGGCGCCACCATCGCCCGCACCCTCGACGCGGTCTCGTGGCTCGCCGGACGGGACGACGACGCGTTCGCCGCCGCGCACCTCCGGGTCGCCGGTGACGTCACCGAGGAACGGCACTACTGGCCGGGCAACGACGACCCCACCGTGATGACGCTCGTGCAGGGCGGCGGGTTCGGCCGACGGGTCGACGCCGACACCGCGCTGGCCGCGTTCGTCGGCGCGGCCGACGGCGAGCTCACGGTCGGGCAGATCGTCGGCGCGATCGCCCAGATCACCGGCGTCGACGACCGGGCGCTGTCCGCGGACCTGCTGCCGCGCCTCCGCGACCTGGTCCTCGACGGCCTGCTCCTCCCCGCATAGGGGCCCGCGAGGGGGTCAGGGGCGCCAGGTGTGCTCGGGGGCGTAGCCGAGCAACTCGCGGGCCTTGTCCGAGGACAGCAGGGAACTCGTGCCGTCGATCTCGGCGCGACGCTCGACGTCCGGCAGGAACCGCTCGACGAGCTCCAGCGTCGGCGTCTCCATCACGGTGTCCGGGCTGGCGATGATGAACGCCTCGAACCCGGTCAGCTCGCTCTCCACCGCCTTGCGCACGGCCTGGGCGCCGTCCCGCGAGTCGATGTACGACCACAGGTTGAAGGTCTTCGCCTCCGGGGACGCGTCCCACGGGAACGCCGGGTAGTCGGTCTCGTCCATGACGTTCGAGAAGCGCAGGCCGATCATCTTCAACTGCGGGTCCCAGCGGGTGAAGTGGCGCGCCATCTCCTCCTCCACCGCCTTGCCGAGCGAGTACGACGACTGCGGCCGGACCGCGAACTCCTCGTCGACGGGCAGGTAGGGCGGGTGGTGCTCGCCCATCGGGATCCCCAGGAGCGTCTCACTGGAGGCCCAAACCACGTTCCGGATGCGGGCTGCGCGGGCAGCGTGGAACACGTTGATCGACGCGGTCACGTTGTTCGTGATGAGCGCGACGTCCGGCACCTGGCCCGGCGCGGGCACGGCCGCGAGGTGCACCACCGCGTCGACCGAGTCGTAGCGGTCGTCGACCCCGAGGAACGTGTTGAGCACCTGGCCGTAGTCGGTCAGGTCCGTGCGGACGAACTGCACCCGCTCCGGCTTGTCCGGGGAGGCCACCCGGTCGAGGAGCACGACGTCGTAGCCGTGCTCGTCCAGGTCGCGGACGACCGCCCGTCCGAGCTTGCCGCTGCCACCGGTCACCACTACACGCGTCATCGCGTCACTCCACCTCGTCGTCGAGACCCCGGGTCGGGTCACGCCCATCCTGCCCTGCCGGTGGTGGACGCAACCAGGTACGGGCGGTACCTGCCCGCCGGAGGGTGGGTGAGCCTCCCGGCCGGGTCAGGACCCGACCGAGACCCGAGCCATCGCGAGTCGGGTGACGAGTTCGACGTGCTCCGCCATGTCACGGCTCGGGTCGTAGAGCCACTGGATCTGCAGCCCGTCCGCGACGGCGAGGAGGACGCTCGCGAGTTCCGCCGGGTCGAGGTCGCTCCGGAGGCGCCCGTCCGCCTGCATCGCCTGGAAGTCGGCCGTCATGCGGGCACGACCCGACTCGTAGCGCTCGCGGAAGTACGCGTGTGCCGGGTGTTCCGGGTCGGTCGCCGCCGCCGCCGACAGGTTCACGAACATCTGGACCAGCCCCGGCACCTCGGCGTTGTGGCGGACGACCGACGCCAGGAGCGATGCGAGGTCGGGCGCGTCCCACTGCGCCGCACGGTCCTCCTCGTCACGGCGTCGGAGCACCGCGACCCAGAGGTCGTCCTTCGAGTCGAAGTAGTGCAGCAAGCCGGCCTGGGTGAGGCCGACGGCGGCCGCGATGTCCCGGATGCTCGTCCGCCGGAACCCCTGGGTGGCGACGCGGTCGAGCGCGACGGCGAGGATCTCCTCGCGCTTCGCGATGCCCTTCGCGTACGAACCCCGTCGTGCCATGGCGCGACTGTACCGTCCGGGAGCGGAGTGCCCTCCCGGGCGGCGGCTGCCGGCGTGACCCTCGGACTGGAGCGCCTGACGAGGCTGTACATCCGTCCATTTTCCGCACCACCTCCGACGACGTCGGTACGCTTGCCGGTGCGCCAGTCGGCTGGTTACCGTCGGCGCACGCATCGAAGAAGGACTGCCGAGTGTGTGTCGCGGCCTCCTGATCCGGCCGATGACGCCCCGGTGGTCCTGATGCGTTCCGATGCGCCCCCGCACCTGGTGCGGGGGCGCATCCTCGTTCCGGGAAGCGCACTGTGGCAGCCGGTACCCGTCTTCCTCCGGGTGTGACAAAGAGGTGCGCAGGTGGAACGATGAGTGCACCATCGCGTCCGGATCAGGGATGCCATGGTCGTCCGGCGGGGGAGCCCACGGGACTCACCGACCCGTGGGCCCCGTCGGATGTTCCCTGGTCGTTCGCGCGGTTGCGTGCTTGAGTGCCCGCTTGCTCAGGCGGCGCGGACCGACGGGGCGATCTCCTCGGCGATGATCCGCAGGATCCGCTCGTGGGAGGCGCCGTCCCCGTTGGCGGGCAGGGTCACGACCAGCTCGTCGGTCGCCGCCACTGCCGGGTCGGCGCGCAGGGCGTCGACGATGGCGGCCGGCTCGCCCGAGAGCACCTTGCTGAAGCGGAACGGCGGGCCCGAGCGCGGTCGGCCCTCGTCGTCCATGCCGGATGCGTACCCGGTGAGGAACTCCTCGTGCACGGCACGGTCGTGGTCGTCGAGCAGCGGGACGATGATGCGGCCGACGGCGACCTTCGCCTGCCGGTCCGGGTGCAGGTCGGCGAACCGTTCGCGGTAGGCCCCGATCTGTGCGGCCTGCGCCACCGCGAAGGGCTCGCCGGTGTCCTCGGTGTTCAGGGTCGAGCAGTGCAGCAACAGGCCCTTCTCAGCCGTGCGGACCGCGGTGCCCATGCTGCCGCCACCCCACCAGACGCGGTCGAGCAGGCCGGGGCTCCGCGGCTGCAGGGTGAGTTCGGCGCCCGCGGGGATGCTCTCGTAGCCCTTGGCCGCCGAGCCGAGGGCGTCGCCGTGCAGGACCTCGAGCAGTCGTGCGGCGCGGGCTTCGGCCTCGTCGCGGAAGGACCGCTCCGAGCTGCCGAACACCGGGTCGAGGATCGGGCCGTAGCCGGCGATGCCGGTGCTGATGCCGAGCTGCACACGCCCACCGCTGAGCAGGTCGACGGTGCTGGCGTCCTCGGCCAGGCGCACCGGGTCCTCGTAGCGCATGCCGAGCACGGCGGTGCCGAAGCCGATCGTGCTGGTCCGCTGGGCGGCGGCAGCGAAGAACGTCATCGGGCTCGTGAGGAACGGCTCGAAGTGCCGGCCGCGGACCCAGCCCGTGCCGTAGCCCAGGGTCTCCGCGGTCTGGAAGAGCCGGAGTCCGTCCTCCAGGGCGCTCGCGGCACCGTCGGTACCGCCGTGGTTCGGGACGAAGGAGAGGAAGCCGAGTTCGCGCACGGGGCGAGTCTATGCGGCCGTATGGATCTGTGGAAGGTGCGGGGTCTGTCCACGGATGTCGAGCCTCCCGTCCGTCGGCCACGGCCGGGCTGGGAGGATGGGCACATGACCGACGCCACCACTGCTGCTCCGCTCGTCGCCGCGATGCCGGCGGCCCCCGGCGGTGTCGTCGACCCCGACGCCGTCTACCAGGCCTTCGCCGACTGGGCAGAGTCCGGCGGACGGCCGCTGTACCCGGCGCAGGACGAAGCCCTCATCGAGCTGGTGTCCGGCGCCAACGTCGTCCTGAGCACCCCGACCGGCACCGGCAAGTCGCTCGTCGCGGCCGGCGCCCACTTCGCTGCGCTCGCGGAGGGCAAGCGCAGCTACTACACCGCGCCGATCAAGGCCCTGGTCTCCGAGAAGTTCTTCCAGCTCGTCGACCTGTTCGGCGCCCAGAACGTCGGCATGGTCACGGGCGACTCGGCCGTCAACGCCGACGCCCCGATCGTCTGCTGCACCGCCGAGATCCTCGCGAACCTGGCGCTGCGCCAGGGACCCGACGCCGACGTCGACGTCGTGGTGATGGACGAGTTCCACTTCTACGGCGACGCCGACCGTGGCTGGGCCTGGCAGGTGCCGCTGCTCGTGCTCGAACGGGCGCAGTTCCTGCTCATGTCCGCCACCCTCGGCGACGTCACGACCATCGCGGACGACCTCTCCCGGCGGACCGGACGCCCGACCGCACGGGTCACCGGCGTCTCCCGGCCCGTGCCGCTCGAGTACGAGTACGTGATGACTCCGGTGCAGGAGACCGTCGAACGGCTGCTGGAGGAGGGCAAGGCGCCGGTCTACATCGTGCACTTCGCCCAGGCCGCCGCCCTCGAACGCGCCCAGGCGCTCATGTCGGCCAAGGTCGCCTCCCGCGAACGCCGCGACCAGATCGCCGAGGCCATCGCCAGCTTCCGCTTCAGCGCCGGGTTCGGGCAGACCCTGTCACGCCTGATCCGCGCGGGCATCGGCGTCCACCACGCCGGCATGCTGCCGAAGTACCGACGCCTGGTCGAACAGCTCGCCCAGCGCGGCCTGCTGCCCGTCATCTGTGGCACCGACACCCTGGGCGTCGGCATCAACGTGCCGATCCGCGCCGTGCTGTTCACCGGCCTGACGAAGTTCGACGGCACCAAGATGCGCCAGCTCTCCGCCCGTGAGTTCCACCAGATCGCCGGCCGCGCCGGACGGGCCGGGTACGACACCGAGGGCGACGTCGTCGCCGAAGCGCCCGAGCACGACATCGAGAACGCCCGCGCCGTCGCCAAGGCCGGGGACGACCCGAAGAAGAAGAACAAGATCAAGCGGAAGAAGGCGCCCGAGGGCTTCGTGTCCTGGGGGCAGGCGTCCTTCGAGCGGCTGATCGGCGCCGAGCCCGAGCCGATGGCGTCCCGGATGCGGATCACCCACGCGATGGTGCTGTCCGTCGTCGCCCGCGGTGGGGACGCCTTCGAGGACGTCCGCTCGCTCGTCTACGACAACCACGAACCCCGCGCCCGACAACTCGCGATGGCCCGCCGAGCCCTGACCATCGCTCGGACCCTCGTCAACGCCCGGGTGATCGAGAAGGTCGACGGCACCTACCGGCTCACCGTCGACCTGCAGGCGAACTTCGCGCTCAACCAGCCGCTGTCGCCGTTCGCGCTCGCCGCCTTCGAGCTGCTCGACCCCGAGTCGCCGACCTTCGCCCTCGACATGGTGTCCGTCGTCGAGGCCACCCTCGACGACCCGCGGGCGATCCTGTCGCAGCAGCAGTTCAAGGAACGTGGCGAGGCGGTCGCCCGGATGAAGCAGGAGGGCATCGAGTACGACGAGCGGATGGAGCTCCTCGAAGCGGTCACCTGGCCGAAGCCCCTCGACGAACTGCTCACCGCCGCGTACGAGAGCTACGCCGACGAACAGCCCTGGGTGCTCGACTTCTCGCTGTCCCCGAAGTCCGTCGTCCGCGACATGTACGAGCGGGCGATGACCTTCGGCGACTACGTGCGCTTCTACCAGCTCACCCGCTCCGAAGGGCTGGTCCTGCGGTACCTGTCGGACGCGTACCGCACCATGCGGCAGACCATCGCGGACGAGCACCGCACCCAGGAGCTCGACGACATCATCGAGTGGCTCGGCGAACTCGTGCGCCAGGTCGACTCCTCGCTCGTCGACGAGTGGGAGGCGCTGATGAACGGGGACATCGCGCTCGCCGAGGCGGAACACGAGGAGATCGCGCCGCCGCAGCCCGCCCGACTCACCGGCAACGTCCGCGCCTTCCGCGTCCTGGTCCGCAACGCCCTGTTCCAGCGCGTGCTGCTGGCCGCGCGGGACGACATCGAGGGCCTCGGCGAACTCGACGCCACCGCCGGCTTCGACCAGCACGCCTGGGACGCCGTGCTCGAGGAGTACTACGACGAGCACGACACGATCGGCATCGACGCCGAGGCCCGGTCGATGCAGTACCTCGTGCTCTCCGAGCAGGGGCGGACCTGGCGTGCGCGACAGATCTTCGCCGACCCGGCGGGCGACAAGGACTTCGGGTTCTCGGCGACCATCGACCTCGACGCTTCGGACGACGCGGGGGAGGCCGTGGTCCGTGTCACCGAGATCGGCCGTTTCGACGGGTGGGCCGAGGTCGACGTCGACTGAGACGAGCGGGCCGGTCGCCGCGGAACGCACGCGGTGTGTGGCCGGAACACGTGGGCAGCCGACCGGGTACGGTCAGCCGCAGCCCACGGAAGGAACCCCCATGCGAATCGGCTCCAGCATCGCCTTGATCGTGATCGGCGCCATCGTCGCGTTCGCGGTCGACTACCAGGTCGCCGGCATCGACCTGCGGCTCATCGGCTACATCCTGATGGCCGCCGGCGTCGTCCTGCTCATCATCAGCCTGGCGGTCGGCTTCGGCGGACGCCGGACCACCACAACGACGCGCTCCGGCGTCGACCCGGCCTCGGGCGAACAGATCACCCAGCAGGACCGCCGCGACGGCACCTACTGAGTCCAGAGCGACAGACAGCGAGGGCGGGACCGATCGGTCCCGCCCTCGCTGTCTGTCATTCGGCGTCTGGCGTCTGTCGTCTGCCGTGCGGTCTAGAAGAGCGTCGCGGGCGGGGCGACCTCGGGGATCGCCGCCGGCTCCGGGACGTCGACGCCCGGCCAGCCCGGGCCCGTCGGCACCTCGGTGCGGTTCTGGTACGCCGTCGCCGCACCACGGGCACGGACGTCAGCGGCTTCGTTCATCTCGTGGCCCATGTGCCCACGGACCCACTCGAACGTCACCTTGCGGCCCTGCAGCTCGGCGTCGAGCTCCTGGATGATCTCCACGTTGAGGACCGGCTTGCCGTCGGCCTTCCGCCACCCCTTGCGCTTCCACCCGGCGAGCCACTCGGTGCAGGCCTTGATGGCGTACTGGCTGTCGCAGAGGATGTGCAGCGGCTCGCCGGAGTCCTTCGTGGCCTTGAGCAGCTGCAGGACGGCGGTCAGCTCGCCCTGGTTGTTGGTGCCGCGGGGCCAGCCGCCGGCAGCCCAGCGGTCGTCGTCCACGTACCAGGCCCAGCCGGCAGGGCCGGGGTTGCCGAGGGCTGAGCCGTCAGCGGCTGCGACGATCGTCACGGTGGGACCTCCTGGTGGTGGCGAGTGCCCGACGAGCGTAACGGACCTGCGGGGTGCGGCGTGCCTCCCGGCCGTGGTCAGCGCCCGGACGTCCGGCGGAGTGCGGCGACCAACCCGTCGCCGTCGATGACGTCGTACATCGCGAAGTCCTCCCGCATGCCGGGCATGCCATCGAGGCCCGTGTTGGCGTACTGCTGTGCCGACGCGCTTCCGCCCAGGAAGAGCGTGTCGAGGTCGCTGACGTCGTCCCACTGCACGGTGACGTGCTCGGCCGTCCGGTCCACGTACCAGTCGGTGCGGCGAGCATCGGTCTCGCGTGTCCTCCGTCCGTTCGTGACGAGTGCCCGCTCCGTCGTCACGGCGTAGACGTCCGTGCGCTTGCGGTGGCGCTTCACGAGGAACCGACCAGCGCAGAGGTGCAGGGCGACCAGGACGAGGGCAGACAGCAGCACCAGGACTCCCGGGTGCGCTTGCGATCGCGCCGCTCCCACGAGGAAGGTCGTCACCACGACCAGGAAGAAGGCGTTGAACGGGATCAGCCACCGGTCGGCGTCGACGAACATCCGCTGCGGGTCGCTCTCGCCGATCCAGAGGAGCTGTTCGCTCGGGCGGAGGTGCTGCTCGACGAGGGCCCGCTGCTCGGTTGTCGCCGAGTCGGTGGGGCAGGAGGCACCTCCCCGGTCTGCACGAGGATCCATCACGCTTCGACGGTACCGGTGCGACCGGGGTCCGGTTGTGCCCCGATCGGCCCGACGGCCTGGGAGTCCGGGGCGCGCTGCCGCCTAGCGTTCGGGGAAACGGGAGGAACCACCATGAGCAACGACATCGCAGGCCCCGAGCACTCCGACGACCGGGACCGCTCCGACGCCCTGGCCTCGGCAGCGCACAGCGACGACGTCGACGGGGTGAGCGGCAGCGAGCAGCGGGCCGCCGACACGTCGTACAGCCCCTCGAGCGAGCGGGAGATGGACGCGTCGCAGACGGAGCAGCGCGACGACGACGACCTGCGCGCGGACGGCATCGACCCCTCGCGGATCGTCGCCGCCCCGGGGACCGGTGGCGCGGACGACGCCGGTGACGTCGAGCCCGAGCCGGGCGACCTGCACCTGCCGTGGCAGTCCGAGGAGGACCGGCAGGGCTGAGCGCCGGGCCGCCCGAGCGGTGCTGGGCCGCCCGAGCGGCGCTGGGCCGCCCGAGCGGCGCTGGGCTTTCTCGAAACACCGGTGTTCGTCGGAGACACCGCGCGATTGCGCGGCGCGACTGACGAACACCGGTGTTTTGCGTGCAGCGCGGCGGCGGGCCGCGTGGTCAGGCGACGGAGTCGGGGTGGGAGCCCGTGCGCTGGCCGGACTCCAGGCCGGCGATCGCAGCGAGCTCGTCGTCCGACAGCACGAAGCCGTCGACGTCACGGTTCGAGCGGATGCGCGACGGCGTCACCGACTTCGGCAGCACGACGACGCCCTGCTGCACGTTCCACCGCACGAGCACCTGGGCGACGCTGACGTCGTGGGCAGCAGCGATGCCGACGAGCACCGGGTCCTCGATGAGCCGTCCGCGACCGAGGGGCGACCACGCCGCGGTGACGATGTCGTGCTGCTCGTGGAACGCCATCAGCTCGCGCTGCGGCAGCCACGGGTGCCGCTCGACCTGGTTGACCGCCGGGACCTCACCGGTCTCGTCGATGATCCGTTCGAGGTGGGGCACCTGGAAGTTCGAGACGCCGACACTGCGCGCCCGCCCGGACGCTCGGAGTTCGACGAGCGTCCGCCAGGTCTCGACGTAGCGGTCGTTCGCCGCCGCCGGCCAGTGGATCAGGTACAGGTCGACCACGTCGAGCCCCAACCGCTCGAGACTGGCGTCGAACGCCCGGAGCGTGCCGTCGCGGCCCTGGTGGTCGTTCCACACCTTCGTGGTCACGAACACGTCGTCACGTTCGAGCGCGGAGGCCCGGAGCGCCTGCCCGACGCCCCGCTCGTTGCCGTACATCTCGGCCGTGTCCACGTGGCGGTACCCGGCGTCCAGCGCCAGCCCGACGGCCGTCGCTGCCTCGACGTCGTCGACCTTGTAGACGCCGAAGCCGATGGTGGGGATGCTCCGGCCGTCGCGGAGGGGGATCGAGGTGACCATGCACCCATCCTGCCCGGCGTGACGGGGGTGGGGCGGGCCTCCAGTCCGACCTGTGGAGAACGCAGGCCGGACGGATCAGGTGGGGAGGTGGACCGGCTCGGTGTCGGGCAGTGGACTGGCGTCGCGACCGCGCAGGTCGGGCAGCCAGCGGCGCATGACCAGGGGGAACACCACGCCGGCCGCGGCCATGACGGCGCCGACCATCAGGCCGCCGCTCGGACCGTTGCTGTCGATGAGGAAGCCGGCGACCGCGGACCCACCGGCGGCTCCGATGAGCTGGCCGGTCCCCATCCAGCCGTACGCCTCGGCCGTGTCGGAGAACTTGACCGTGGCGGAGACCGAGCCGAACATCACCGTCAGGGCGGGGGCGATGCCGGCGCCCGCGATGACGAGGGAGATGCAGAGCCACCAGAACGTCGGGTTGCCGACCGCGAGCACGAGTCCGACGAACACGATCGTCATGCGCAGCCAGAGGGCGTTCTGCGAGATCGGACGGTGGCCGAGCGCCAACCCGCCCGCGAGCGAGCCGACCGCGAAGACGGCGAGGACGATGCCGGCGTTCGGGCTGCCCTCGCCGAAGACGCTGGTGACGCTGGCCTCCACCGCGGAGCACGCGCCGATGAGCAGCAGGCCCGTGACGGTGGCGACGACGACCGACGGCCGCTTCATGACGACACCGAACGCGCGCTTCGAGCGGGGGATGCGGACGCGGCCGAGCTCGGGGGAGGCGATGAACCACGTGCAGCCGATGAGCAGGAACACCATCGCGACGACGATCGCCTCGACCGTGCCGATCTGCGTCGCGACGAACGTGGTGATGACCGGACCGGCGACCCAGATCAGCTCCTGCGCACTGGCGTCGAGGGAGAACAGCGGGGTGAGCTGCGAGGACGTGACCATCTTCGGGTAGATGGTGCGGACCGCGGGCTGCACCGGCGGGACCGCCAGGCCTCCGACGAAGCCGATCACGACGTACGCCCAGAGCGGCATCACGAAGAAGGCGATGACGCCCATGGTCAGGAACGCCACGATGCTCGTCAGGATGAGGACGGGGCGCATGCCCCAGCGGCCCATCCAGCGGCTGGTGAGGGGCCCGGCGAGGGCCTGACCGATGCTCGTCGTCGCGAGGACGAGCCCGGCCGCGCCGTACGAGTCGAAGATGTGCTCGACGTGCAGCAGGTACGCCAGCGACAGCATGCCGAACGGGAAGCGCGCGGTGAGTTGCGCGGCGATGACCCGGCCGACCCCGGGCGTCTTCAGAAGGGACCCGTACGCGCTCACGAGACGAGTGTACGGACCGGACGGACCGCGTTGCGGCGGGTGTGGAGAGGGGTGTCACCCGAGCCGGAGAGCGATGACCCCCGAGCGGGGGCGCGGCCGTCGGCGGGGTGTCGGACCGCTGTCCGCTGGACGTTCTCAGACACGCCGGGCGTGCAGTTTCCACATCGGTGGACAGGTGCCCCCAACAGGGTGTGGGAAGTGTCGGTGGGCGGTGGCAGAGTGGCGGAAAACCGGGCCTCGCGGGAATCCACAGACTGTGGATGACGTTGTGGAAACTACAGGGGTGTAACACTTCCTCTAGTGGTCCATCCGTCCATCGGGCACTACATGTAGTAGCGTCATCGACAACACAGCACCAGAACGACGGGCCTCCAACCGGGCCCAGAACCAGGGGAGATCATGGCCGTCACCGTGTACACCAAGCCGTCTTGCGTCCAGTGCACTGCGACGTACCGCGCCCTCGACAACAAGGGCATCGAGTACGAAGTGCACGACGTCTCCACGGACGAAGCAGCGCTCGAGCACGTCAAGAGCCTCGGCTACATGCAGGCCCCCGTCGTCGTGACCGACGACGACCACTGGTCGGGCTTCCGCCCCGACAAGATCGCCACCCTCAGCGCCGAACTGGCCTGACGCCTCGCGGGCCCTCCGGCCCGCGTCGCCCGGCGGCGGAAGGACAGCCTGGAGGCTCGTCCCGCCCCCGCCACACCCCTCCGGTCCGCAGTCCGCACCTCGTCAGGGAGCGCACCATGAGCCGCCTCGTCTACTTCTCGAGTGTCTCGGGCAACACCGCCCGGTTCGTGGAGAAGCTCGGCCAGGACGCCGACCGGATCCCGCTGCACGCGAGTGAGGAACCCCTCCGTGTGGACGAGCCCTACGTCCTGGTCCTCCCCACCTACGGTGGCGGCAACGGACACGGTGCGGTCCCCAAGCAGGTCATCAAGTTCCTCAACGACGAACACAACCGGGCTCTGATCCGGGGCGTCGTCGTCGGTGGGAACACCAACTTCGGTGAGGCGTTCGGCCTCGCCGGGGACATCGTCGCGCGCAAGTGCGGAGTCCCCGTTCTCTACCGCTTCGAAGTCTTCGGGACCCCCGACGACGTGGTGGCGGTCAACTCAGGATTGGAAGCATTTTGGACGCAGCAGTTGCAGACGTCGATCTGACGTCGCCGCAGACGGGGATGGACTACCACTCCCTCAACGCGATGCTCAACCTCTACGACGCGGACGGGAACATCCAGTTCGACAAGGATCGTGAGGCTGCCAAGCAGTTCTTCCTGCAGCACGTCAACCAGAACACCGTCTTCTTCCACAACCTGAAGGAGCGGCTCGACTACCTGGTCGAGAACGAGTACTACGAGCGCGAGACGATCGACATGTACTCGCTCGAGTTCATCCAGAAGCTCAACGACCTGGCGTACTCGAAGAAGTTCCGGTTCCAGACGTTCCTCGGTGCGTTCAAGTACTACACGAGCTACACGCTCAAGACGTTCGACGGCAAGCGCTACCTCGAGCGCTTCGAGGACCGCGTCGTGATGACCGCCCTCGGCCTGGCGCAGGGCAACGAGCAGCTCGCGATCGACCTGGTCGAGGAGATCATCGCCGGCCGCTTCCAGCCCGCGACCCCGACGTTCCTCAACACCGCGAAGGCCCAGCGCGGCGAGCTCGTCTCCTGCTTCCTCCTCCGCATCGAGGACAACATGGAGTCGATCTCTCGCGGCATCAACTCCTCGCTGCAGCTCTCGAAGCGCGGCGGCGGCGTGGCCCTGCTCCTCTCCAACATCCGCGAAGCCGGCGCCCCGATCAAGCAGATCGAGAACCAGTCCTCTGGAATCATCCCCGTGATGAAGCTGCTGGAAGACTCCTTCTCCTACGCGAACCAGCTCGGCGCGCGTCAGGGTGCCGGTGCCGTCTACCTGTCGGCGCACCACCCGGACATCATGCGGTTCCTCGACACCAAGCGTGAGAACGCCGACGAGAAGATCCGCATCAAGACGCTGTCGCTCGGCGTCGTCGTGCCGGACATCACGTTCGAGCTCGCGAAGAACAACGAGGACATGTACCTGTTCTCGCCGTACGACGTCGAGAAGGTCTACGGCG
>Ga0308156_1001270_pt1 | contig 32048 bp, 40 predicted proteins | sample PhyAR2_FD_201041 | JGI IMG/M metagenome (GOLD analysis project Ga0308156, IMG submission 201041) | Phyllosphere microbial communities from UC Gill Tract Community Farm, Albany, California, United States - DLSL A.R2 | ecosystem: Host-associated > Plants > Phyllosphere > Unclassified | place: USA... | reverse complement strand
CCCACCCCCACCCGTGAGGATACTCCCGCGAGGACGCGTAAGGCCGCGAGCTGGCCGTGCCCGGAACGGGTCAACCCGCAACACTGGTCGGACCTGCTGGCCAATCGGCGGGCGAAGCGGATGGCGCTCACCCCGACCGCGTTGGAGCACCAGCTTCGCCAAATCGAGAAATTCACATCGGACGAGTGGCCACCTGGCCGGATCGTCCAGCACGCCGCCGCCAAGGGCTGGGCGGCAATCCACGACCCCCGCGAAAAGCACGAGAACCGCAATGGCAACCGACCTCACCAGAACGACCGACCGCGCAGTCGCGGCCTTCTCGGCGCAGTCCTTGACGCCGAGCATGCAGACCGTGCTGGATTTGGCTTTTGAGCCGACCGCAACCTTCACCGCGGCGGCCATCGCCCTGATCGAGCCGATCGCCAATGCGGTCGCGACTGTCAGGGTCGCCGAAGAACGGATGATCCGCCAGTCGCTGGCGTCCCTGGACTCGTCGCTCCCGCAAAAGGACAAGGGCGACGCAGGCAGCCGCCTACAGCTGAACACCTATCTGGCGATGCTCGTCGGATGTGACGAGCGAGCGCTGGCGCATGCGTGCCGCCGCTGTCTCGATGAGCTTGATTGGTTTCCGACCATTCACCAGCTGAAAGAGCGGATGCGCAACTGGGTCAGCCCTGAGGCGGCTGCAATCAGCCGAGCGAAGGCGATCATGCGCGCCGGGCGCCGCGCCAGCGACGATGGAGAAGCCGCGCCGCTGCCCGACGATGAGCGCGAGCGCGTGAACACCTTCCTGCGGACCCACGGGATTGGCACCCGTTTCGCGCCTGACGGCTCTACCTATCAGGAAGCCCCCATCAGCGACGACGACCAGGCGGCGGAGGCCAAGGCAGCATGACCTATGAGGTGCTTCACGGCGACTGCCGCGCGCTGATGGCGGCGATGGAAGGCTGCTCGGTCGACTCAATCGTGACCGACCCGCCGTATGGATTGGAATTCATGGGCCGCGAATGGGACGCTCCATGGAAGCAAACCGCCGGCGGCTTTACGTCGCCGGGCATTGGCGATCGTGCAATCCCGTGGCCGTCTTATTTGGGCTCGAACCGCAGCCGTTGCGCCAAGTGCAAAAAGCTGGTCGGCCAGGGCGGGTCACCTTGCAAGTGCAAGGTGCCTGAACCTGTCCTTCAAGATGCACAGCGGATGCGCCTTTTTCAGGACTGGTGCCACGAATGGGCGGCTGAGGCCCTTCGCGTCCTCAAGCCTGGCGGCTGGCTCGTGGCATTTGGCGGATCGCGCACCTATCACCGCATGGCCTGCGCGATCGAGGACGCCGGTTTCGAGATCCGCGACCAGATCATGTGGATCTACGGCTCGGGCTTCCCGAAGGGCGGCAACCGCGATGGCAAGGGCACATGCCTGAAACCGGCGCATGAGCCTATCGTGCTGGCGCGCAAGCCGCTGATCGGCAGCGTCGCGGCGAATGAAGCGGCGTTCGGCACGGGCTTGCTGAGCATCGACGCTTGTCGGGTGAATCCTGGGGAGATGACCAAAACAGGCGGCCGGTCCCGCCGTGGGAACGTCTATGCCGACTATGAGGCGGATGGGCCGTTCGTTGCGCACGATCGTGGCCGCTGGCCAGCGAACATTGTCCACGATGGCAGCGCCGATGTGCTGGCGTCATTTCCTAATGCCCCCGGTCAGCAGGGCGACCTTCGCGGCCATGCCAAATGCCGCCAGTCCCCGAACGGCATCTTCGGCGGCATGCGCCCGGCGCTCGACCACGCCGCGCGCGGTGACACCGGTTCGGCGGCGCGCTTCTTCTATTGCGCCAAGGCCAGCAAGACGGATCGCGATGAGGGGCTCAGCGCCTTCGCGCCTCAGGCTTTCGTGCAGTTCCAGACCGGCAACGGTGAGAGCGGCAAGGCCAGCAGCCTCAGCGACGGCCGAGACACGCAGTATCGCAACACCCATCCGACCGTAAAGCCCGAGGCGCTGATGCGATGGCTGGTGCGGCTGATCACCCCGCCCGGCGGGCTGGTGCTCGACCCGTTCACCGGCAGCGGATCAACCGGCAAGGCGGCTGTGCTCGAGGGTTTCAACTTTGTCGGTTGTGAACTGACGGCGGAATATCTGCCGATCGCCAATGCCCGGATCGCTGCGGCCGTCGCGCGCGCCACGCAGGAACAGGAAGCCGCACCCCAATATGACATGTTCGATGGGGCGGCGGCGTGAGGTGCCAAAGAACACCGGCACCCCGCCACCGTTTGAAACGGTCGACATATGCTTCCGTAACAAGGTCGTCGTGCGCGGCGTCTCGCCGAAGCGTTGGCGCTGGTCGGTCAACGACCCCGCGTACCCTCTGAATTACGACTTCGACATCATCGACTGGCAGCTGACCGCAAAGGGGGGATAATATGGGGCGTGACGGACGAACGGCGGCGGGCGCCATCCCGCGTGCGGTGCGGGTCGACGTCAAGATCGTTAGCTTCGTGCGGGCGTTCCGGCTGACCTATGACCGTGGGCCGAGCCTGCGGGAGATCATGCTGGAGATCAGCGCGGGGTCGAAGACGGCGGTCAGCCGAGCGGTGGCGCGGCTGGTCACGGCCGGGCGGCTGGTCCGGTACGCTGATGGCCTCGCCGTTCCTGGCGATGTGGAGGCGGCCATAGCGCTGCTCCGGCGCGAAGGGTGGGAGGTCAATGCGCCACTCGTCGCATAGCGGAACGAAATGGCAACTATGCGTACCCCCTGACCCCGCCGCATATGCGGATCACGGTCGCTGCTATTTCCCCCGGCGGCGACCGTACCGGGGCCGAACATGAAGCATCAGACCATCACCACCGCATCCGGCAACACCGATGCACCGCGTTCCCTGAAGGACGCTCTCGCGCCCGCCCTGGCGGCGGCGCGCAAGCGGGATGTGATCGATGTCCGCCAGCCGGCTGAGCCCAGCCTTGGCCCTACGCCCGAGCAACGCGCCAAGGCCGCCTACGTCCGCAAGGGCGGGAAGGTCGAAAAGGGTCAGGTCGGAAAGGCTGCCTATACCCGCCAGCATCTGTTCGAGAAGCTGGCCAAGACGCACGGTATCAGCGAGGCGGGGCTAGCCGCCCTGCGATACTACCGCAAGGCGCATGAGGAGCAGGATGCGTCACCGACGCGCTGCGCCTTGGACGACGAGGGGCGCGGCGGTGGCGTGCCGCTGTGCCTGCCTTTCAGCATCAGCGACATGCTGCTCGAGGATCTGGCGGGCGGCACGCTGGTCGATGCGCTGGAACGCCACCTGGGTCACACGCTCACCACCATGCGCGCTGTTGCGCTGGAGGATCAGTCCTTCTCGACAATCGCGATCGCGCGGTTCGGTAGCCGCGTCGTGCCGTGGATCGAGCAGGAGCAGATGCGCCGCGTTGATCGGAGCGGGCGGAAGGCGCGCTATGTCGACAAGGTAGTCCCCATCTCGGGGCGCCATCGCCAGATCATCGCCGACGAATTCCAGGTGGGCGTCGAGCGTCTGATCGAAGCGCATCGCCCCTACGCCACCACCGAGCGCCGCCCGGCGCCGCCCCGGCCCACGCCGGTTATCCCGGCCAGCGATGAGGAGGTCGCATTGATGGCGATGGTTGCCGCCCCGGCCCCTGCTGTCGATCCCGAGTTTCTCGACGAAGCAGGCCGGTTGCGTCAGCTGTCCGACATCGCCGACATCATTCGGGATCGGGTGTGGGGGGCCGCTGGTGCCGGACCATGACCCGCTTGACGCGGGGCAGTAGATGTGTGTAACTGGCCATGGTCAAAAGTTGCGCCCGTAGCCACAAGTGGTTGCGGGCCTTCTCGTATCTGGAGGGTCTGATGCCTCAGCCCCAGATCTCCCCCGCCGACCGCCTCCGCCATCTGGCCCACGAGCTTGAGACGCTTGCCGATCATGTCGAGCGACCCTCACTGTCGTCCAAGCGATCGGAGTTGCTGATCGCCGAGGGCGAGCGGATCGCGAAGGCGGTGTGGAGCGTGTTCCGCGGCGGTTGACGAGTATCCAAATCATGGGCGGCAACCTCGCCACCACGGCCGCCCATACGCAACATTGTTGCGCGTTGACGCACGATTGCTGCGGGTCCTCCCTGCGCCGGTGGAATACGGGGGGCGACAGCGCGGGGCGCCCCCAGCTATGAATGCCGAAAGGTGTTTCCACTATGGCTGAGCCCGTATCGGTCCGCGCGTTCGCTAAGCTGGACGGCTGCTCGCACACACTGGTTAGCAAGGCCGTAAAGCGCGGAAATCTGCCGGTTACAGCCGATGGCCTGATCGATCCGGCGCTCGCCGGAACAGGCTGGAGGCGGCAAAATCGGGTGGAAACACCTGTGGAAACCGAGGGTGGAAACACCGCAACTGTTTCCACTGGTGTTTCCACTCCCGCTGCCAAGGTGGAAACACCCAAACGGCATCGTGGCAAAGCTGGAGCCCAGCCGCTTGAGGGCATCGAGCTGGGCGACGACGATTTCGTCGACGCCGTGCTCAATGGCCGTTTCGTCAGCACCGCCCAAGCGGAGCAGATCAAGGAGAACGGGCTCGCCGCAAAGAACCTGCTCGCTGCCCGCAAGGAAGCGGGCGACGTGGTCGACCTGGAGGTTGCCGGGCAGGTGTTGTTCGCGCAGGCGCGTGCGTTCCGCGATGCCTGGCAGAACTGGCCCGCGCGCACCGCGCCGCTGATCGCGGCCAAGCTGGGCGTGCCCGTCGAGCCGGTGCTGGAGGCGCTGACCGAGCATGTCCACCAGCAGCTCGTCGAACTCGGCGACCCCGAAGCCGACTTCTCCGACGCAAGCGAAGCTTGAACGCCTAGAGCTTTCCTGGCGGCGCGGCATGACGCCGCCGCCGTACATCACCGTTCCCGACTGGGCCGACCGCTTCCGCAAGAAGGCGGCCGGGGCCGGTTCGACGATCGGGCAATGGCGCACGGGCGATGTCGAAATCGCGCGCGGGCCGATGCTGGCGATTACCGAGCCGGGCGTGGCGACCATCACCGTGATGGTCTGCACCCAGTTGATGAAGACGGCGCTAATCGAGAATGCGTTCGGCTTCTTCGCCCACCTCGACCCGTCGCCCATGCTCATGTTGCAGCCCAAGGAGGATGCTGCCGAGCAGTTCTCGAAGGAGCGGATCACCCCGCTGATCAAGGCGACGCCGGTGCTGCGCCGTCTGGTCGGCACCCGGAAGACGCGCAACTCCGACGAGACGATCCGCTACAAGTCGTTCCCCGGCGGCTTCCTCGCGATCGAGGGCGCTGGCAGTCCGGACAACGTGGCGCGGCGCCCGATCAAGCGCGTGTTCTGCGACGAGATCGACAAATATGTCCCCACCCGTGAGGGTGATGCGGTCGGCCTGGCCGAAGAGCGCATGGGGACGTTCGTCGGCGCGCAGTCGATCCGGGCATGTTCGCCGACGATCGAAGGCGAGAGCGCGATCCACGACAGCTATCTGGAGGGCGACCAGCGACAGGCATCGGTCGAATGCCCGCATTGTGGCCACCGCCAGTTCCTGGACTTCTTCAAGCACATCGAATGGGACAAGGAGCACGACGCCGAGGGGCATGTCGTCGCCCACCACCATAAGACGGCGGCGGTCCACTGCGAGTCCTGCGGCTGTGCATGGAATGAGGCACAGCGCCGTGCCGCGCTTCAGACCGCACGCTGGCACCAGACCAAGCCCTTTCGGTGCTGCGACACGTATCAAGACCCCATGGCCGTGTATGAGGAGGCATGGCGCGCACCACAGGAAGTCCGCCCGGCCGATCCGGTCGACGTCGCCTGGGAATGGTGGGAGGGTCCGCGCTGGGCGGTCTATCGCGCCCGCTGCTTCAAATGCAGCAAGTGGCCGGTCGACAACGAGCACGCCAGTTTCACTGCTGGCAAGGAATTCTCGCCCTGGGATCGCGACGCGCCGCCCAAGATGGCGCGCAAATGGTTGCTGTGGAAGGACGATCCCGATCAGCGGGTGAAGTTCGACAACACCCAGCGCGGCAAGCCTCACCGACGCGCTGGCGGCAAGGTGCTGCTGGCCGAGTTGCTGTCAGCGCGTGCCGAGACCTGGCCGGGCGAGGTGCCCGACGGCGTCGGGATCATCACTGTCGGCGGTGACACCCAGGATGACCGGGTCGAATTGGAGTTCGTCGGCTGGGGGCGGGGCGAGGAAAGTTGGTCGCTGCTCTATGTCGTCATCGAGGGCGACACCTCGACCGACGCGCTATGGGACCGGGTCGACCAGCAGTTGCTGCGCACGTTCCGCCGGGCCGATGGCCGCGAGTTCAATGTGTCGGCGGCCTGTATTGATTCCGGCGGCCACCGCACCAACGAGGTTTACCGGTTCGCGCAAGCCCGCCTCGGCCGCAAGGTCTGGGCGATCAAGGGCGCATCCGAGCGCAGCGGCACCCGCCAGCCCATCTGGCCGACGGTCAAGCCGAGCAATCGCGAACGGGCCAAGTTCAAGCCGGTCAGCATCGGGGTCAACGCCGCCAAGGACACGATCCGCGCGCGGCTGGAAAAGACCGATGAGCCCGGCCCCGGCTATATGCACTTCGACGCCAAGCGGGACCTCGCCTGGTACGAGCAGCTGATCGCCGAGAAGCGGGTGCCCAAGGTCGTCAGCGGCAGGAAGTTCACCGTCTGGGACTGCCCCAAGGGCAAGGCCAACGAGGCTCTCGACTGCCGGGTCTATGCCTATGCGGCGCTGCAGGGCCTCATCCACTTCGGCATGCGGCTGAACGAAGCCGTGGACGAAACCACCGGGATCTACATCCCCCCGCCACCCGAGCGGACGGACGACGTGAAGACTTGGGGTTCACCGGACGCAGGCGATTGGGTCGGCGGCGGTGAAGGCTCCTGGCTATAAAGGAGATGCCCCATGTTCACCGCTGACGATATCGCGGCGCTCAAGCTCGCGCTTGCGACTGGCGTGTCGGAGGTTCGCTATGCGGATGGCCGCCAGGTCAAATACCGGTCGCTCGACGAAATCCGTCAGGTCATCCTGATGGCACAGGCAGATATCGCGCCGTCGACCGAATCGCGCAGCTTCGTCGCGGAGTTCTGAGGTGAACTGGATCGACCGCGCCGTATCGGCCTGGAACCCGGTGGCCGGGGTTCGTCGCCTGGCGGCTCGCCGGGCTTTGTCCGAACATTCGCGCGCTTATGACGCCGCGCGACGCGATCACCGCACCGCCAGCTGGCAGGCGACCGGCAACAGCGCGAACGCTGAGGTGGGCGCGGCCGAGGAACTCGTGCGCAACCGTTCGCGCGACCTGATCCGCAACAATGGCTGGGCGCTCCAGATCGTCGAGACCTTCGCCGATCACGTCGTCGGCACCGGCATCGTTACCGCGCCGACCGGATTGAAGGGGCGTAACCTCAAGCGCGCTCAGCAGCTATGGGCCGACTTCGCCGAGAATTGCGACTTCGACGGCGATCAGGACCTGAACGGCCTGATGTGGAGCGCGGTCAAGTGCATGGCGGAAAGCGGATCGGCCATCATTCGTTTCCGCCGTGTCGCGTTCGATGCCCGCACCACCACCGTGCCGCTGCGACTGCAGCTGATCGAGCCGGATTTCATCGACGTGATGAAGAACGGCACCACTGCTGATGGCGGCTGGATCGATCGCGGCATCGAGTATGACGGCAAGGGCCGCCGTGTGGCGATATGGCTGCTCGAACGCCATCCCGGCGACGCGGCGATGTGGCGCAGCTGGTCGATGCAATCGGAGCGCGTCCCCGCCGAGGAACTCGTCTACCTCTTCAATAAGCTGCGGCCTGGTCAGGATCGCGGCATGCCACTGCTCGCCCCGGCGATCATCCCGCTGCAGGACCTGAAGGGCTATTTCGACGCCGAACTGGTCCGCAAGCGCATCGGTGCCTGCATGGTCGGTGTCATCTATTCGACCGAAGAGGGAAGCGTTCAGATCGGCGCCAAGCCCGGTCAGAAGCCGACCTACGGCCCGCAGACGCAGAAGATGGAGCCGGGCCTGTTCACCCGGTTGCTGCCGGGCGAGTCGATCAACTTCAACTCGCTGCCCGCCGATACCGGCTTTGACGCTGTCTCGACGCAATTCCTGCGTCAGTCGGCGGCGGCCGCCGGGGTTATGTACGAGCATGCGACCGGCGATTTCAGCCGGGTCAATTATTCATCCTGGCGTGCGGGGCATCACGGTTTCCGGCGGCGGATGGAGCGTATCCAGTGGAACGTCGTCATCCACATGCTCTGCCGTCCGATCGCGGCGCGCTTCAACGAAGCAGCAGTCGCTGCCCAGATGGTGGCAGCTGCGCCGACCTGGCGGCACACGCCGCCCGGCTTCATCTCGGTCGACCCTTATAAGGACGCTCAGGCGGACCTGCTCAACCTACGGATCGGCAAGGTGTCGCTCGCGCAACTCGTTGAGGAGCGCGGCTACGACTATGTCGAGTTCCTGATGTCCTATGCCGAGGGGCTGAAGCAGGCCGACGAGGCGTTCGCCGACCTCGGCGACAACGTCATGTTCGACGGCGATCCGCGCAAGGCCGCGAAGGGCGCCGCCCCCGCCAACGACAAGGCCGATGCTTCGGCCGGACAGACCGACGCCGCTGCGGCGGCCTGACCTGGAGACCATCATGGAAGACGTGAAGCGCCCGGCGGCCCCGCCGGTGGCGCCGGGGCAGCGCGACCCGCGCCCGGCAAAGCCGACCGATCGCCGCAACACCTCGATGCCCGCCCCGCTGACGCGCGGTGCCGGTGATCCGCCCGAGGGCCAGCAGCGCGGCGCGCCACCGCCCGCGCGGGGCAGCCGCGCGGCGGCGTTTACCGCGTCGAGCTATGACGCGACCGCCCGGACGGTGGACGCGGTCTTCTCGGCCGGCGCCGCCGTTCGCCGCTGGTTCGGCAGTGAAGTGCTCGCCGTCTCGGACGAAGCGGTCGACCTAGGGCGCGTCGCGTCCAACCTGTGCCCGTTCCTCAACGCGCATAATCAGTATGACATCGGCGCCGTGCTCGGCCGCGTCGTCGCAGCGCGCGTCGAGGGCGGACAGCTGATCGGCACGCTTGCCTTTGCCGACACCGATGCGGGCCGCGCGGCCGAGGGAATGGTCTCGCGTGGCGAACTGACCGGCATTTCGATCGGCTATTCGGTCCGCACCTGGACGCTGACCGAGCACACCGAAGACGCCGACACCTGGACGGCCACCAGCTGGGAATTGCTGGAGGTCAGTCTGGTCCCCGTTCCCGCCGACCCGAATGCCGGGATTCGATCGGCAGAGGTCCCTGTCCCCCCGGCTGGCGCCCCCGCCACCACTCAAGAGGAAGATGATATGAACCGGAGCCTTCCGGGCGGCGGTGTCGCCCACCCCAATGCCAACCGTGGCGCGGCCCCCGCCGCCGCCGACACGACCGTTGTCGTCGAGACGAATGGCGATACCCGCACCGAACCGAACACCACGACCGAGCAGCAGCGCCAGCAGCCCGCCCCGGTCAACATCGCGGCGATCCGCAGCGCCGTGACCAACGCCGGTCTGGGTGATGACGTCGCGTTCGAGCTCATCGGCCGCCATGAGCAGACGCCGCTGACCCGCGACGCGCTGCTGGCCGATATCGGTCGCCGCTTCGCCGAGCGCGACAGCACCGCGCAGACCCAGAACCGCATCACCGTCACCCGCGACGCCAGCGAGACGATGGTGCGCGGCATGGGCGATGCGCTGTTCCACCGCTTCTCGCCTGGCGCGCAACTGAGCGAGCAGGGGCGCGCCTATCGCCGCATGGGTCTGCTGCGCATGGCCGAGGAACTGCTGGCCGCCCGCGGTGTCAGCGTCCGAGACCTGTCGGCGAACGAAATCGCCGAGCGCTCGCTGCATTCCTCGTCGGACTTCCCGTCGCTGGTTGGCGGTGCGCTCAACCGCCGCCTGCGCGCATCCTATGAGGAGAACCAGCCTACCTATCGGATCTGGGCTCGTCGTGCGCCCAACGCGCCGGACTTCAAGCAGATCGACGTCGTCCAGATGTCGGCGATGCCCGACCTGTCGCCGGTCGGTGAAGGCGGCGAGTTCAAGTATGGCACCGCATCCGACGGCAAGGTCAGCTACAAGATGGCGACCTATGGCAAGATCATCGGCTTCACCCGCCAGATGATCGTCAACGACGACCTGCGCGCGCTCGACCGCGTCGTCACCGGCTTTGCGGGCTCGGCAGCGCGGCTCGAAAACCGCATCATGTACGGCCTGCTGGTCAACACCGTCATGCCGGACACCAAGCCGCTGTTCGATGCTTCGCATGGCAACCTTGCTCCGGCAGGCACCCATGTGACCACCGACGCGCTCGGCAAGGGCCGTGGTCGTATGCGCCTCCAGAAGGGGCTGCAGAACGAGGAGCTCAACCTCGCGCCGCGCTATCTGATCGTGCCGACCAGCGAGGAGCAGGCGGCGTATCAGTGCACCAGCGCCAACTATGTCCCTGCCAAGGGCTCGGACATCAACGAGTTCCGCGCCGGTGGCCGTACCGCCGTCGAGCCGATCGTGGACGCGGTCCTCGACTCGCTGACCGGCACGGCCTGGTTCCTCGCTGCCGACAGCGCACATGTCGACACCGCCGAATATTGCTATCTCGACGGTGCCGAGGGCGTGCAGATGTCGAGCCGCATCGGCTTCACCGTCGACGGTGTGGAGTTCAAGGCCAGCCTCGATTTCGCGGGCGCGGTCATCGACCACCGCGGCTTCGACAAGAATCCCGGCACGGCGAACTGATCGGCCGCCACGCGGGCGGCTGACCAGTCGCCCGCGTGATCCTCCCTTTCGCGCAACAGGATCACCCCCATGAAGAACTTCGTTTCCGAGGGTACGACCCTCAACCTCATCGCGCCCTACAATGTCGCCTCGGGCGGGGGCTTTCTCGTCGGCACCATCTTCGCAGTCGCAGTCGCGGCGGCGCTTGCTGGTCAGCCGGTCGACGGTCGCCGCTTCGGTGAGGTCACGCTTCCCAAGGCGGCCGGTGCCATCACCCAGGGCCAGAAGCTCTATTGGGATGACGCGGCCAAGAACGTGACCACCACCGCGGGCAGCAACAAGCTGATCGGCGCCGCATCGGTCGCCGCTGCTGCGGGTGACGCGAGCGTCACCCTCATCCTCATGCCGACGGCTGTCTGATGGCCAATCCGTTCGCCACGGGGCTGGGGGCGCTCTTCTCCGCCGCTGGCTCCGTGGCAGCGGTCTATGTCCCGGCGGGAGCCGCCCCTTTTCCCGTCCGGGCGATCCTGGGCGGCAAGGATGAGGAGTTGCCGGTCGGTGGCGGCGCGATCGTCGCCACGGTCACGATCATCCAGTTGCGCCGCACCGAGGTGCCTGCACCCGAGCAGGGTGATTTCGTCGTCCTGGGCGGCCTGATCCTGAACGGGCAAGTCGTCGGCGGCGACGTCTACGAACTGACCGGCGAGCCGATGAGCGACATCGAGCGCATCACCTGGTCCATTGGCGCCGAGCCGAGCGATGCTTCGGCCCTCGCTTAAACGCGCCGATGTCGACCGCGATTTCGGCGGCCTGGAGGAGGAAGTCGCGGGGTTCATCACCGCGGCGATGCGCGACACCACCGACGAGGTGAAGAACGCGTTTCGTGACCAGGTGCGTGCGGCCGGACTCGGCGACCGCCTGGCCAATGCCGTGCGCGGCGTCACCTACCCCAATCGCTCGGGTCGGGTCAGCCTCGATCCCACCGGCTGGGTCTATGCCCAGCCGTCGAAAGATGGGCGCGGCGCAGCGGCGATCATCGACAGCTATGCCAATGGTCGGATGATCGTTGCCCGAAATGGCCGCCAGTTCCTCGCTGTGCCGACCGATGACTGCCCCCGGAAGCGCAGCGGAAACGCGCTGACCCCGGAGGAGGTCGAAAGCAAGTTCGGTCGCAAACTGCAATTCATCAGCCCCAACGACAAGGGCTTCAAGACGCCGTCCATCCGGCACAAAGCGATCGGCTATCTGGTCCTGAAGGGCCTGGTCATCCGCAAGGCGTCGGGCCGCTGGCGCAACGCTTCCGAGCGCGAGCGTGAGGGGCGCACCCGCAACCCCCGCCCGGTCCAGGCAGTCATCATGTTTAGCCTCGTCCGGTCGGTGAAGAAACCGAAGTCGGTCGACATGTCCGCCCCCGCCGCGCTGGCCGAACAGCGCTTCGAGGCGAACCTCAACGCCCGCTGGAGATAGGCATGCGCAAGCGCGTCGCGGTGCTGGCCGCCGTCAAGGCCATGATCGCGCAGGCGCTGCCCGGTGCGGATGTGCGCGGCATGTCAGTCGAGGAATCGCGGCCGACCCGCGTGTCGCCGCTTGGCATGGTGATCGTCCGTTCGGGGGACCCCGGCACGCCCGAGGTCGACCTGTCCCCGCCGACCTATTGGTGGGAGCATCGCATCCCGATCGAGATGGCCGCGCATGAGACGCCCAACGTCACCGCGCAGGTCGCCCTCGATACCATGATCGCCGCGATCGACATCGCCATGAAGGCCAATCGCACGCTGGGCGGCCTCGCCATCTATCTCGACGCCGAGCCGCCCGCCGATGGCGAGATCGAAAAGACCGGCGCCGAATCCATCGGCTGGGCCGATTTCGCGCTGATCGTCTCCTATTCGACCGACAGCCCGCTGGGCTGACCTTTTCCACCACCGCCACCACCTGGAGAACGTCCATGGGCCGTCCGCTCGGCATCAACATGGTCATGAACGCCGTCGCCGAGACGTCGTATGGCCTGACCCCTGCCACCAACTTCTTCAAGCTGCCCCTCGTCAGCCATTCGATGGGCGAAGAACAGAGCCTGATTGAAGACGATCAGCTCGGCTTCGGCCGTGAAGGTCTTGATCCGGTGTACGATGTCGTCAACAACGACGGCGATATCGTCGTGCCAGCCGACCTGCGCGCTATCGGCTTCTGGCTGCGCCAGACTTTCGGGCCGCCGACCACCACCGGGCCGGTCAACGGCAAATACACCCACGTCTTCACCTCGGGCGCGGCCTCGCTGCCCTCCACCTCAATCGAGATGGGCAACCCGGATGAACCGTCCTGGTCGACCAATTACGGCGCGGTGGTCAATTCGCTCAAGATTTCCCTGGCCCGCTCGGGCCTGCTCAACGCCACGCTGTCGCTGATCGCCCAGGGCGAGACCGACCCCGTCAACGCCTCGATCGCAGGCGTGACGACGCTGTTGCGCGGTCCGCGCTTCGCGCAGGCGGTCGGCAACATTACGATTGAGGGTGGCGTCGCGGCGGACGTCGTGTCGGCCGACCTTTCGTACAGCAACGGCTTGGACAAGGTCGAGGTGATCCGTGCCGACGGTCGGATCGGTGGCGTTGATCCCGGCAAGGGCATGACCAGCGGCTCCCTGACAGTGCGTGGCCCGCGCGGCACGCTGTTCGCAAAGTCGCGCGCGAAGCTACCCGTCGGGCTCTCCTTCGGCTGGACGCAGGACGGTGGCAGCCTGCTGTTCTCGCTCCCCCGCGTCTTCTTGCCGAAGCCCAAGCGCCAGGTAACTGGGCCGAAGGGCATCCAGGCGACCTTCAATTATCAGGCCTCGGGTGCCAACGGCGCCCAGCTGACCACGACGCTCGTCAACGACGTCGCGTCCTACGCCTGAGGAGACAGAGCATGGCAAAGCAATTCCCCTCGGCGCTGGTCGCCGCTGTCACCGCGATCGCGGCGGGTGAAACGTCCGACGAGGTTCTGCGCAATATCCGCGTGGTCGACGCTGCGACCGGCGAGGAGATCATCCGCGTCATCAGCGCTGACGCCGTGGCGGGCACCGTGACGCGCTTCGTCGTCGAGGATGGCAACCTCGTGCGCGAAGGCAATGCGTTCGCCACCGTGACGGAGGAGCGGGCGATCCGCATCGAGTGGATCGTGCCCCCCGAGACCTCCGTTGACGCCGAGCCGCCGGTCGCCAGCGATCCGGCCGCCCAGGGCGAGGATCACGCCTGATGTGGGCGCTCGCCAAGCCCGAGCCGGTGACCAAGGAGCTGATCGCCGCGCGCGGGGATCAGCCCGCGGTCACCGCCACATTCAACCCCCAGCCGTCGGCCTTGTCGCTGCGCGCCGCGCGCCGTGCCGTCGCCGAGGTGCTGCGCGCCGATCCGACCGCGATCGAGCGGGCGGGCGACGCCTTCACCGCGGCGATTATCCGCTACAATCTGCTTGGCTGGTCCGGGATCGTTGACGATCAGGGCGATGTGATCGAGCCGACGCATGACGTCGTGCTGCCGAGTGACGAGAATGACGAGATCGGCATCGTCCAGCCGGGCACCATCTCGGCCTTCATCGCCGAGCCGCGCCTGTTCGAGGCAGCCGACCGCGAATATGTCCTGCCCTGGACGCAGCTGGACGCGGAAAAAAACGGCTTTGCGCCCTCGCCGAATGGCACTTCGGAGGGGGCGATGCCGGAAACCGATACTGTCACCTCTCCTGCGACGCCGGAAAGCTCGGACGATGTGACGAGTGCCCCTACCGAGAGCACGAAGCCCAGACGGAAGCGGGCGAAGCCGTCTGGCAAGTGATTGCGGGCAGCGGGTCGCAGATCAGGCCCGCTGTCATCCCGACGCCTGACGGCTTTACCACCCGTCCGCTCGGGCTGGATTTCGGCGCGATCATGATGATGGGCGCGGCGCGCGGCGTCGATACCGCCATGCTGTCCGAGATCCTGCCCCGGATCGAGTCGGCCGTACTCAATCCGCCCGACCCTGACGCCTATGACGAGGAGGCCGACGATGACCATGCGTAGCACCGGCTTCCTCCTCAAGACGGACGGCAAGGCGGACGTAAAGAACGACTTCGCCGAGATTCGGAAGGCAGGCCAGGATGCGATGACTGGCGTCGCCGAGGCGGCCGAGCAGGCAGCGGACCGTGCTAACAAAGCGGCCGACGCACTGACCGAGCGCCAGGTCGCCAGCTATCGTAAACAGGCCAATGCGGCGAAGCTGGCGGCGGCGGGGGCGGACAGCCGCTCGGCGATCGATGCCGCCAATGCGCAGCGGGGCAATGGCGCGCAATTCGCCACCGTCAACCTCGATCGGTCGAGCGGGGCGGCGCGGGAATCGGCGGCGGTTTTCGAGCGCGAATTGAAGCTGCAGGATGAGCGGGCCGCCGCGTTGCAGAAGATCCGCGCGCTACTTGATCCGCTTGCCGTCGCCCAGCGTCGCTATGACGATGAACTGGAGACGTACACCGACCTGCTGGCGCGCGGCGACCTGAGCGAAAAGGAACACGCCGCTGCCCTGGCGATTTCGCGTGACCGCTTGAACGCTGCGGCCAAGTCGCTCGACGCTCATAGCAATTCGCTCGGCCTGAACCGCATGCAGTTCATCGTCGGTGCAGCGGCGGCGCGCAATTTCATGGATTCGGTGCTGGCCGGGGCCAGCCCCATGCGGGCGTTCATGCAGCAGGCGGGTGACGTCGTCACCGTCATGCAGTCCGATGACGGCGGTGTCGCGGGCGCGCTGACGAAGGTCCGCAACTTGCTGACGCCGACCCGGCTGGCGCTTGGTGCGACAACCGCCGCCGCCGCGCTTGGTGCCAGCGCATGGTATAGCTATTCGTCGGCGGTCGACAAAATGAACGCCGCATCGATGGGCTCGGGCCGGATGCTGGGTCTGTCCGGCGCCGCGCTGGAGGCGAATGCCGAGGCCGCCGCCAAGGCGGGTGACATGTCGGTGGCGTCAGCGCGCGAGATCGAACTGTCGTTCGTCGAGACGGGCAAGATAACCGGGGGCGTGCTGGTCGGCCTGACCGCACTGACCAAGGATTTTGCAGCTGCCACCGGCCAGGACGCCAAGGGGGCCGCATCCCAACTGGCCGCCGCGTTCGCCGATCCGGTCAAGGGCGCTGAGGAATTGGCAACGCGGTACGGCGTCATCAACCAGTCGACCGCCGACTATATCCAGAAGCTGGTCGAGCAGAACGACATGACCGGCGCGCAGCGCGCGCTGCTCGATGCCCTCGGCCCCGCCTTCAAGGGGGCCGCCGACAACGCTAACTTCCTCAAGCGGGCATGGGATGGCATCGCCGATTCCGCGTCCAATGCCTGGACCTGGATGGGCAAGGCGATCGATCGCGCCGTCACCGGCGGGACGCTACAAGATCGCATCGCCGACCTCCAGAAGCAGCGGGCATTGGGTCCGTCCGTCGGCCAGATGCTGCTCGGCACGACCACGGCCGCCTATCAGGCTGACATCGACCGACAAATTGCGGGCTTGCGCACACGGCTGACGGCCGAGGCGCGGCGGGGGGAGCAGGCGCGCGCCAATGCCGCGCAGGCGCGCGGCCAACAGTTAGTCGACCAGTTCACCGGTGCCGACCAGCTGAGCGGGTACCGTGCCAATGCCGGTCGCCTCCGCGCAGCGTTGAACACCGACGTTTCCGGCGAGCAGCGTCAGCAGCTGACCACCACGCTCGACGCCTATACCCACGCGATCAACACCTTCATCCCCAAGCAGGAGAAGGCGAACCAGCTGGCCGACATCGACGCGAAGATCGCGGCCGCTAAGTCGCCTGCGGCAAAGGCGGCCCTCGCGGCCGAGCGCGCGCGTGTCGAACTATCGGGTGAGGTCGTCACACGCGCTCAGGTCGAAGCGCAGGCGATGGCCCAGGGCAACCGTGCGCGGACCCAGGCCGCGAATAGCGGCGCGAGCCATGCGGCGACGCTGGCGCGTGAAGCCGAGTCGATGGAGGTCAGCGCGCGCGCCGCGCTCGATGTCGCCGATGCTTATCTCAAGAGCAGCGCGGCCGGTGTCGAGGCGGAAGCGCGCCGCAAGGCCGCGACTGATGCGACCCGCAAGGGAATCTCGGTCGACGAGCAGGTTCGGCGCCAGCTGAACCTGCAGGTGTCGGAAGGTGTCGCCACCAGCGCCAAGGCGATCGCCGGGCTTCGCGACGAGACGGCGGCCCGGCGCGCCGCAAACGACAATGTCGCGTCGGGCAAGATCACCGCGGCGCAGCTGAACCAGACGCTGTCTGACGAGGCTGCGCTGCGCCCGTTGATCGCCATGCAGGTGGTCGCCCAAGCGCAGGGCCAGACCAAGGCGTATGAGGAGATCACCCGCGCAATCACTGCCTACCGCCAGGCGCTTGCCGATGCCCATGCCGAGGAGGCGCGCAGCGCTGGCGCGGCGGCGGTGGAGGCGACCAGGCAGCGGACGGCCGAGACGGTCGCCTCGATCCTCGACCTGAGCAAGTCGCCCCTCCAGCAGGCGATAGCGGCCGCGCGCCGTGCCGCGAACAAGGAGGCCGACGACAAGAAGTATACCGACGACGATCGCGCAGCACTGGTCAGCGCACGCGTCGGTGAGGCCCGCGCCACCAACGCACAGGCCATGGCGCGCTACATCCTCGACGCCAGCCGCGCCCAGGCCGACCAGCTGGAATTGTCGCAGCGCGAATTGGAGCTGGCTGGCGTCAGCGACCAGGTTCGCACGCGCGAACTGGACAAGCTGCGCATCCAGCAGGAGATCCGCCGCCAGTTCCCGGACATGGAGCAGGCGGACATCGATGCGCGAATGCGCGGTATCGATGCCCAGGACGCGATCAACACCAAGCTGAAGGTAACGGCGGCGGCGATGAACGAACTGCGGGGCTACGGCGCCGAGTTCGTCGACAGCGTTCTGTCGCCGCAGGCCTGGTCGGATTGGGAGAGCCTGGGCAAGGCCGCGACGAGCAGCATCCGCAACGAGTTCATCAAGCTCGCACTGCTCAACCCGATCAAGAACCTGATCAACGGCAATAAGGATTTACCGACTCTCGGTTCGGTCTTCGGGAGCATCGGCAAGCTGTTCGGCGGCGCGTCCGCGCTCCAATCTGGCGCGGATCTCGGCGCCTGGAGCGAGATCGATATCACCAAGATCGGTCGCAATGCCTCGGGCACCGCGCGCTGGTCGGGCGGCCTGACATGGGTCAATGAGAATGGCGGCGAAATCGCCGACCTGCCGGACGGGACCCGTATCTATCCGGCGGCCGAGACGCGCCGGATGCTGGCCGGGAACGATAACGGGCGCCGTGGTGACACCCATGTCCATATCCATGCCAATGACGCGGTCCTGTCCGAGACGGTGCGCGGCTGGGTCGCCGAGGGGGTCGACATCGCCTCGACCCGTGGTGCCGCTGGCGGTGCCGCACTCAGTGAGGCCGAAGGTGACGCCCGCGCCCAGCGCAAATTGGGACGCTGGCGATGAGCATCGAAATCCCGCTCGCCCGGATCAAGGACATCCAGATCCGACCGCTAAATTTCAGCGGCACTCAGGAGGGCACGCTGGGCGGCCCGAGCTTGCCCATTCCCCGCGTGGGCGACCGCTTCGCCGTCGACATCGCCACGACGCAGCTACGCCAGGATGCCGAAAGTCGTCTGCTGATCGCCGCCCTGTTTCAGGCGACCACCGACGATGCGCGCATTCGTCTCCGACAGCCCAACAGGCGGAGCAACGGCTTCCCGGCCGTCATTGACGGCGCAGGCCAGAGCGGGCGTACGATAAATGTCCGGGGGCTCCCGGCATATGCTGCGTTCAATCAGGGTGAGTTCTTCAGCATCGTCCACAGCGGTCAGCGCTATGTCTATATGACGGCGGCCGCCGTGATCGCGGGTGCCGATGGCAAAGCGGCGGTCCCGATCTGGCCGATGCTTCGCGCCCTGACCATCGACGCGTCGGTCTGCGAGTTTATCGCGCCGTATATCGAAGGCCAGCTGGTCGGGTTCGACAAGGGGGCGGGCTTCGAGCGGAATCGGACCAAGCCGCTGACCTTTTCGATCGTGGAACGGGCATGAGCTTCCGCCTTACCCCCCAGGTCGCGCAGGCGCTCCGCACCGGTCGCTATCCGATCGCGCCGCTTGTCGAAGTCATTATGCCCGGCCAAGACCCGCTCTGGCACCTCGTCGGCTCTTATGAACTGATGTGGGGCTCCAAGCGCTTCGTTGGCCGTGACCCGCGTTTCGGGGTCCTAGTTGCCGCGTCGAACATCAAGGATGGCGTCGGCGATCAGGCACCCGACTGGCAGCTGACCTTCGCCCCGCCCACCGAGGCGGCGGCGGGCGACCTGTCCGCGGCGACGGCGCAGGGTGGGACGGTGAATGGCTGGCTGGCCGTGATCGATCCGCAGACCGGACTGCTGCTGCCGGAGCCGATCCAAGTGTTCGCGGGCGAGCTAGACTATGCCCGTCTCCGGGTCGGCAAGGCCAGCCGCACGGTGGAATGGCGATGCGCCTCGGCGCTGGAGCCGTTCCACGATCAGGAGGTCGGCGCCCGCCTGTCGGACAGCTGGCATAAGACGGTGTGGCCGGGGGAGACCGGGCTCGCCAACATGACCGGCATCGAGAAGACGTCCTATTGGGGCGTCGAAAGCCCGCCCAGCGGCGTGACCACCGGCTCCGGCGGCGGCGCGGGCCTGACCAACTACATGCTGAGGCAGCTGCAATGACCGAGATGCTTCGCCGCCAGCGCGCCGCCCAGGCGACGGTAGACCGGTTTCGTGGCGTGCCGTTCGCCTATGGCAAGAACGACTGTGCTCGCCTGGCTGCTTTCGCGCTGCGTCAGATGGGGCATAAGCCGGGATTGGCGAAGGCTGGCAGCTATTCCACCGCGCTCGGAGCGACGCGCGCCCTCAAGCGTCTGGGGCATGATGACCTGGCATCGGTGCTTGACGGGCTCGGCCTGCTTCGCATTCCGCCAATCGCGGCGTTGCCTGGTGATCTCATTATGCTCCCCGGCGAAGGCCCCTTCGGCGGCGCGCTGGCGATGGCCGTCGGCAACGGGCGGGTGCTCAGCTATCATGAGGATCTGGACGGTGCCGATATCGTGCAGCCGGTTGAATATGTCGCGGCGTGGAGAGTGCTATGAGCGAGCCGACATCCGAAGACCTGCGCCGAGAGGCTGAACAGGATCATACCGCAGCACGTGCTGATGCGGCTGAGCGGGTGAAAATCCAGGCGTCCATCGCCGATGCAGCCATGAGGGCCATGATGCTGGCCAATGGCGGCGCCATGGTCGCGCTCTTCACCTTTGTCGGCAACGTCATGACCAAGGGGGGATCGGCTGGCCTGTTCAGCGGTGCGGAGCTGCGTTCCGCCTTCGCGTGCTTCGTGGGTGGATTGGTTCTCGCGCTCGCCGCCCACGTGTTCGCGTTCATGTCGCAAGATCGCTTCTACCGGCAATCGATCGAAGAAATCCGCCGGTCACAACGCATCCAACGAGATGGCGAATGGGAAGCTGCAACTCGGGTCGAAGAAATACACAATCGGTGTGGCAATGTTGCCTACGTTGCCGGGTTGGTGGCCTCGCTAATTTCCATCACGCTGTTCTCGGTCGGGTGCTGGTTCGCGCTTCAGGGCGTCCTAATTCGATAGACGTAGGCGGGTCATTCGTCAGACTGGCAGTCTAGTTTGCCCTTAAGCCTTGCCGATCCGGGTAATTCGTCAATAGGCTTGCACCCGGTCGCAGCGATAACGGCCTTACGCTGAGCATCCCTCTCGGCAATCGAGTAGCGAACCACCGTCGCCTTCTTGTTGACGACAAACTCATCACCCTTGCGGGTGACGCGGTATCGCGCCCCGTCGACGACGACATACGTGTCCTTGCGCTCGACCGGAGCTTGCGCCTGCTCCTGCACCGCCGCTGCCATTTCGCCACTGATCATAGAATCGGTCCGATCGCCAAAAGGAGGCTATCATAGCAAAAGCTCTCCGAACTGCAGCTTTGGTTGTTGGCGGCGCCGCGCTGATCGCGACAGGCGTTGGCGCGGCGATTGGCGGCGCTGGCATTTTTCTCGGCGTAACAGGGGCGACGCTGACTTCGGTTGGTGCCGTTGCAGGCGCCGTGGGCGGTGTCCTTTCGCTGGCGGCCGCCGCCGTCACGCCGAAAGGCTCGGTTGGCGGCAACGCCACCCGGTTCAAGATCGATAAGGATGCGGGCATCCCGTACCATATTGGCCGGTCGCTGAACGGCGGCAACGTCGTGCACCGCCAGTATTACGGGTCGAAGAACGACCGGGAGAGCTGGGTCACGGTGCGCAGCCTCGGGCCGGTGAAGAGCCTCGGCGCATTCCTGGTCGACAAGGCGGCGGTCGCATTCGCGGCAGGCGCGGCGGTCGGCGCGTTCAACAGCTACATGTGGCTCGACGAGCAGGTCGGCAATTGCCCCGAGGCTCGCGCGCTGGCGGGGCCTAGCGGGCCGTTCCCCGGCTGGGACGCGTCTTCCAAGCTGTCGGGACTTGCGGCTGACCTCTGGACGCTCCGCTTCGACACAAAGGTAAAGAAATATCCCAACGGCACGCCGCAGAGCGGCCGGGTGATGGAAGGTGTGTTCGTCTATGACATGCGTCAGGACGGTTCGATCCCCGGCGGCGTCGGCGACTGCCGGATCGGCCAGGAAGCGACCTACGTCTACAACGACAACCCGGCCTGCCATGCGGTGACTTGGGCGTTCGGCCGCATTCAGAATGATGAACTCGTCGCGGGCGGCGGGATGAAGATCACAGGCATTGATCTGGCGGCCGCAGCCGAGTGGGCCTCGGTCTGCGACGTAAACAAGTGGCGCGCTGGCGGTGTCGTGTGGACCAATAGCGATAACACCTGGGACGTGCTCAAGATGATCTGCCAGGCGGGGGGCTGCGAACCGATTCCCGTCGGCGGTATGCTCTCGTTCACCTTCAACGCGCCGCGCGTGTCGATCGGGACGATCACCTCGACCGACGTCGCGGGCGACGTGGACGCGCCTTCCTCTTCTTCGCGCCGCACCCGCCGCAACACGGTCATCCCTCGCGTCCGGCTGGAGAGCCACGGATGGGAGGTCGTACCGCTCGATGCGCTGACGATCGCCGATTACGTCACGGTCGATGGGGGCAAGCGCCCCACCGAGATCGAATTTCCGCTGGTCCAGGATGCCGATCAGGGTGCGCAGCTGGGCGTCTATGCGCTGATGAACGGACGCGAGCTTGATGGCATCACGGTCCCGGCCAAGGTCTATGCGATCGGGTACCGGCCGGGCGACTGCATCACGCTCGACATCCCCGAGGCCAACTTGATCGGTCAGCAGGTCATCATCCGCAGCCGTGAGCTTTCCGGCTCCGACCTTGGCGTCACGCTGACCTGTCGCACCGAGACCGCTGGCAAGCACGCCTTCGCGCTGGGTCGCACCGGCACCCCGCCGCGCACGCCCGATCTGTCGATCCTCCCACCCGACACAGCGCCCCCTGCCGCCGACGCTTGGGCAGCGGTCGGCACGGCGCTGGCAACGGGCGGGACCTCAATCCCCGCCCTCGTCATCACGGGCGCGGCGACCAATCCGAACGCTGAGGCGGTGATCTTCGAATATCGGCCGACGGGGTCGACGGACTGGTCCGCGGCCGGGGCTGAGGCGGTCGACGTCGTGCGCAAGGAAATCACCTCCGTGACGCCCGGCACCGCCTATGACGTGGCGGTGTGTTATCGAATTCGTGGTCTCGTGACCGATCGCCTGATTCTCGGCCCCGTAACGGCCGGGGCGCTGGCTATCGCAGGTGTGGCGACGTCAGACCAGCTGGCCCAAGCCAATGACACAATCGACCAGCAGGCGACGCTGATCCAGCAGCAGCAGGACGCGCTGACCCAGGTCACCGCCCGAGTGAAGAAGCTCGAAGACGGCGCACAAGAGCCCTAACCCGGAGCCACCCAATGCCAGTAACACAGACGTTCACCGCGTCGCGCAATGCGACGTGGGCGCCCACGCTCACCTATGACTATGCGGGGCAGCAGCTACCGCTCACGGGCGCGACGATCGCGATGCAGCTGCGGCTGTACCCCGGTCAGCCGGGCGACGCGTACCTCAGTCTAGGCTCGATTCCCTTCGCCGATGCCCTGACAAGCGGCACGGCCGGACAGAGCGACGAGCTTCGACGCCTGACGCTTTCGCCGTCGGTTACCCCCGCCGCCCTCCAGCCGCTCCCACGGAGCGGTGAGGCGGGCGACGACACGACCTTCGATTTCGATATCCGCATCGCCTATGCAGACGGGGTCTACGAGATCCTGTCGAGCGGCAAATTCATCCTCTCGCACGGAGTGACCACCGCATGACGAATTTCATCAACGCGACAATCGGCGGTCTTCGCGGCCCAGGCCTTACGGATGGCGACAAGGCAAAGCTCGATAGCGTCCAAGAGGCGACCGAGGCTGCTGCGGCAGAGGCGAAGGGGGCCGCGAAGACCGCGTTGGCGGCTGCCGCCACCCTCGCCGCATCAACTCTTGGTCCCAGCGGTAACGGATTGCTTTACAGGAACGACGGGTCGCTGACCGGCTGGATAGCCGATTCCGCCTGGTCCTCGGTCGAAAAGCCTGCGCTGATCAGCTACAACCCGTCTGCAGTTATCGCCCAGTCTCCCGGTACGCCGGGTACGTCTGATGCGGGCGGCGTGCGTGAAGGCTATTGGTTCCAAGACACCGACGGCGCGTGGTACATCTTCTATGGCGCAGGTAACGGCTCCACAACCGACGCCGGGGGTCCGTGGCGGCCGCAGTACGCCCGGAGCACCGACAAGGGGCTGTCGTGGACCAAGCTGGGCGAGGTCCCCGGCATCAGCCTCAACCACGGCTACGATAGCGGCAAGTGGCCGAGCCGCGACAATCTCTTTGTGTTTAAGCACACGGACGGCTTTTACTATTTCAACACGCTAACTGCGGGTGCAGTGGCGTTCAATCAGGTATGCAGCCAGCCCTATACGTCCGATGTTTGGAAGGCGGACAACATCAACGGGCCGTACACCTATGTCGGTGCGACGTTGACCCGGGGTCCCGCCGGACGCTTCGACGCGCTTGATGCCTACGCGAGCTGCCTGGTCGCGCCCCAGAGCGACGACGACGTTTGGCGGCTGTTCTATTCCGCAACGCCCTCTGCGGGCACCGAATGGTATGTCGGGCTGGCTACCGGGCCAACTCCGTATGGGCCGTTCGCAAGCACGGGTACGCAGGTGCTCCCGGATAGCATCCGGGGTCAAGACGAGAACCCCGAAGTCTTCTGGCACCCCGTTCTGTCGAAATGGGTGATGATTACGAACCTCATCAACAAGGCCCTGGAAGGTACCGACAGCAATCGCGTGTATTTCTCCGACAGCCTGACCGATTGGTCCAACGCTACGGTCCACGTCACGCAGCGCATTTCCCCGATGGACGGGCGCACCGCGATCGGCCACGCCCGGCCGAAGCGTGTCGCCGACTATTCGTTGGACATGGATGCTTTGGGCAATGTCCCGCTGATCTATGACACGGATCCCCGCACGGGCGTGTTTAACAATCACACGGGGCGCCGGCTGAAATACGCTTGGCTTGAGCCGAGTAGCCGCGAACTCGCGGTGAAAAACAGCGGGTCGACCAGCTACACCACGTCTTTCTACGACGATTTCTCGACGGAGGCGGCGGGCCAGCTTGGCGGTCAGAATGGATGGGTCGACGCCTCCGGTAATAACGCAAAGCCTCAGGTCAGCGGTGGGCGCCTTGATATGCGCTCGGCGGTCGGCGCCTCGTTGGTTTACCGCGCGGCGAACATCGTCACCGCTCGGGTGTCTGCAACTGTTAATCTGGCAAGCGGCGCTGGCGTAGGCTTTGCGGTCGGCTATGCGCCAAGCAGTTCGCATTACCGTTTCGACTTTGGGGCCGGATCAGGCACTGCCAACAATGTCGTAATCGTGTACGTTGATGCCGACGGCACGGAGCACAACCTTAAGATATTCAACACGCCAGGCCTTGTTCCTGTTGGAGTTGACACGCCGGTTAGCGTCGCGATCGCCAACGGAACCGTTACGGTATCTACGAACGGCCAGTCGCTGACCTTCGTAGAGACGGACGAGATCCGACTGCCGACGCTCGCGAAAAGCGGTGGATACGCCATCCGCAACGGCTTTGGCGCAACGGGGACCCGCATAGTCGACAACTTCCGGATCGAGACGGGAAATATCACGCCTGGCGTGCAGAGCAGTATCGCCGCAAAGAATCTCGCGCATTCCTCTTTCGTTGTGGACTTCGCGATACGTGCGGACGTTATAAGCGGGACGCTGGACTTTTTCTATCGATCGCAGGACGATTCAGGCGTCAATAATTGCTATATCGTCACGTTCGATATCGGCAATGTGGCTAAGCAAGGCCTTGCCGCGTCGCTGTCAAAAGTGGTCGCTGGCCAAGCCACTGTCCTTGGTAGCTCGCCCTCAGCTTCCACCATCAAGGTCGTCGCCGGGCTTTATCACCGCGTGACCATTTCAGTGCAGGGGCAGCGCCACGTCGTTTCGGTCGATGGCGAGCAGCAAATCGTCGTTGCTGACACGACCTATGCCACCGGCGGCCAAATCGGCTTTCGGGCGAACGGCGACGTTAGCGCCGCCGTTCGCGGCGTGGCGGTCCGCGAGAACAATTCCATCGTAGTTGCTGGCGTAGTTCCTGGCCAGATCGTTACTCTGCGGGGGCCGGGCTATATCCCTCTCGCATCAGGTGTAGCGTCTGGTACTGAAATAAGCCTGACGACTAATCACTTCCCAGCCTCATCTATAGACGCCGATGGCATCAATATTTTCGTACCGATGGATGGGATTTGGGGAGGCGAGCATATCGGTTAAACTGAAACCGGCTTCCTGTGCACCGCGGCCTTGCCTCTTGCCCATCTAGTAATCGGCTTTTCAATATGGCGCCAGCTGAGCCAGCCCAGAGCTGCGGAGAATAGCCACGTCAAAACGATCATGGCGGCAAGGGGCAATGCTGGCGCCCACCAATTGAGAAGTTTAGTAACCGGCCACGCATATAGGTAAATGCCATACGAAATATCTTCTTTGGCATTGATGCGGGTAAGCACCCCTCTGTTGATCCGCGCTACGGAAAATATGAAATAACTGCCAAACAACGCTGTTCCAACCAAAACCAGAGGCTGAACAAAAAGGCAAGAAATGAGCAAACCAGCTGATGCAATCATCTTCATTCTACTGAATGATACTTCAGCTCGAAACGCATAGAAGCAGGATCCCGACAGAAACATGGCTATCAGACGGAAGTCTTGACGAAGGTTTCCGACGAGGATGTTTCGCATCTCGCCGATACTATATAAATGCGCGGTGGTGGTCCCATCGGGACTAGTGCGCCACGCTGTATATGGGAGAGGCGGATGGATCGTCGCCAACAGCACGAACAGCAAAGTCGAAGCGAGGAGTAGGTATTTCCTCTGCAGGATGCCCGACAAACCCAAGGCGATGATTAATAGATAACAACGAAACTCGTAGGCGATCGTCCACATTGACGCGTTCAATGCGGGATACGGGGTGCCTGCAAATGCGCCTTCAACGGTAGGCTGCTGCAAGAGGATCGCGTCTATTACAGTCCGGCTGATATATATAATATCGCCGGGAAGAGGTGCGCCGCCCAGCGGAGCTACCAAAATAATGCAAAATAAAAATGCTACTAGAAAACCGGGATATATCCGAGCAACTCTCTTATTCAGATATGACCATACACTCGTGCTACTTAAGAAACTTTTGCTGATAAGATATCCGCTGATAATAAAGAAACAGTTTACCGCAAAATCGCCTGCTGATGTGGTTCCAAAAATAATTGAAAATATCTCACGCCCGCGGTTTCCATCTACAATTTCAGGAGTGTGCGCGAGGATCACCAGCGATGCGAGAAGGATTCGAAGAAATCCGAACGCATTTTGTGTTTCTGCGAAGGCTTTTGCCCCGCCCTCGCCAATCATTGAACGCATAATCCAATTACCACCGTAGTAGTCCCCATCACGGCCCCGTTAGCACAGGCCTCATTCGGGAGCATCACAAATGAACAATACCAATCTCGCAGCCCTGATGGGCGCGGCATGACCGCCCTCGGCCATGTCATCAGCACAGCTGCCATATGGTGGCTGATGCTGACCGGCGCGCGCTTCGGTGTCGCGTCAGTGCAATGGCTTGGCCCAGCGCACCGCGCGCTCTGGCGACTGGCGCGCTGCCGGGAAGCTGGCCGGGTCCAGTGCAAGGCCGACTTCCGTGCGACGATCGAGCGGCTGCATGTCGACCTTCGCGACGCGATGACCGCACCCTGGTCTGCGTCCCTGCTCTTTGTGGGATCGGCGCTGATCGGCTTCGGATTCATGTCGGGCTGCGCCGGTGACATGGCCAAGCTCATCTCCCGGACGCCTGAGACATGGGAGGCCTTCGACGTCGTCACCGACTGCATCGCGGCCGGAATGGCCGTCACCGGCATGGCCTTCGTCCAGGCTGTCACCGCCACGCATCGCACCGCCAGCCTCATGGTGTCGATCGGGCTTGTCATCACGGGGCTGGGAATAGGAGTGGTGACGCTGTGAAGGACTGGCAGCACTATGGCATCGGCGTGTTCGCCGTTGCGGCGGGGCAGTGGCTGCGCATTGGACAGAAGATCGAGGCAAAGCAGCCCGTCACATGGCGGGACATCGCGGTCCTGATCTCCCTTCTCCCCGCTTTTGGGGCGCTGGGCGGCGCGGCCGCCCAGCATTTCGGCTGGCCGCTGTGGGCCTATCTGACCATAGCGATCTCGAGCGGCTGGCTCGGCTTCGGCGCGATGAAATTCGTGCTTGGCGCGGCGCGGACGATCGTGGGGACGGTCGCCGGGATGGCGGCACAAAAGGAAAAGCCGGAAGGCTGAAATCAGGGCCTGCCCTGTGGGAGAATAGGCAGGCCCCGTACCGGCAGCGCCCAAGGGAGATGCGCCGGATCACCATGACATAGCGGGGCGATCCGGCCCCGTATCCAACAAAGGATATCGCAAATGGACGTTGCACTGGTGCAGCGCCGCCTCGGCGTGCGCGCGGACGGCGCTTTCGGGCCGGTGACCTTCACGGCCCTGCTATCAAGGCTTGGGGCGCCCGCCGCCATGGCCGCGCCGCTGGCCGCTGGCGTCGGTGCGCTGGAGGGCGCCGTAATACTGGACAGTGGCCTGCGCCTGGCGCATTTCCTAGCCCAGGGCGGTCATGAGACGCTGGGCTTCACCCGGTTGGTGGAGATATGGGGGGCGACCGCTGCCCAGACCCGCTATGAGGGGAGAGGAGACCTCGGGAATATTCGGGACGGCGATGGCTATCGGTATCGTGGCCGAGGCGTGCTCCAGGTCACCGGCCGCGACAATTACCGGCGCTTCGGCAAGCTGATCGGGGTCGACCTCGAAGGCCAGCCCGACCGCGCGGCTGAGCCTGCTATCGCCATGGCGGTGGCTTGCGCCTATTGGACCTCCCGCCGGATCAATGCCGCTGCCGACCGGGACGACGTCGAAGCGGTGACGCGGCTGATCAATGGCGGACTTAATGGCTTGGCCGATCGCCGCCAGCGGCTGGCCCGCGCGAAAGCGATCCTGCTGTGACGGCGCTCGCCCTGCTGCGCCGGTTCTGGCCTGCGCTGGTCGTGCTGGCGCTCGGCCTATGGGCGGCGAGACTCGACCACCTCCGGGCGGATCACCTCCAGACGCTCACCAATGAGCGGGCCGCGTGGTCCGCGACGATCGCGGACGCGGAGAAAGCTAGGCTCGCAGACGAAGCCCGCTTCGCCCAGCGGCTGGCGACGGCTGCCCAGACCTATGCATCCACCCTGGCCGCCCGCCAGCCGATCATCATCCACTCCAGAGACACGGTGACCCGATATGCGCAGACTCCTGACGGCCGCGCTCTGTGCCTGCCTGCTGACCGCGTGCGGGGGGCGCAGGCCGATCGCGATGCCCTATTCAGCTATCCTGCCGGATCGTCCGGCGGCAGCTGACGGTCGGTGCCGCCCCGCCCCGCTGACGACCCAGCCTGACGGCAGCATGTCCCGCGCCGATGCCGAGCGGGCCATCCGGGAGGGGGATATCGCCCTGGAGGAATGCGAGCGGAAGCGTCGCCTGCTGTGGGACGCGTGGCCGATAGCAGCCAACGCCGCCCGTTGACGTTTGTTCTGTTTATGTTCCATCATGGCCAGCGCAACGAATCGCTGGGATTTCATGACGATGGAACACGATCCTCGGCTGCGCGCTGCTGCGCGCGCCATCTATGACGCGTGCTATCCGACCGAGGAATGGTCGCTATTTCCGTTCGATGAGGCCGAGAAATACGGCACGGTCGAATATCGGCAGGCGGTGGACGGCGCCCAGGCTGCGCGCGCCGAATTCGCGCGACAGGGGGAGCAGCTTCCCCTGCCGGTCGCGTGACGCCCGACCAGCGGGCGCGGATCCTCTTCATGGGGCTGGTGGCGCTGGACGAAGCGGCCGACCGGGCTCGCGCCGCGAGGGGGCCTGTCGAGACTTGCCTATCCGACCGGGTGATCTTGGCGATGCTGTACGCGATCGCCGGGCGCGGCAGGTCGTCCTTCTATGGCTTCTGGCGCGAGCTGCGCCGTCCGATCGGCCCGCTGACCGGCGATGCCACGATGCGCGGGAATATGCTCCATACCCATTTCTGCGGCATCTGCCGGGCCTTGAGCGTCAGGCAGACGATCGCATTCACCTCGGCCCTGGGTCATGCCCGCCGGGAACCCATGCGCGGTTTTCGCGATCCTGAGCCACTCCAGGCTGATGAGCGGCGTGCCCGCTTTGCTGAATTCCTGCGCGAGACGATGAATGACCACCGAGAAGGCCGCGCCAGTGACGCTAGGCGGTGAACCGGCCGCTGGCGTCACGCGGGATGGACGTCGGTTGCCGCGATTTAGCGGTCGATAGCCGCTCCCGCAGCTCAGGGAAATCGGTCAGCCACTGGAAGAAGGTGGTGTGAGCGATTGGTGATCGCTTGACTGCTGTTGCAATGGTTGCGCCGCTTTCGACCGCCTCGATAGTGCTGGTAAGGATTCGAGCGCGGGTGACATCATCAGTACCTGGCTGTCCAGCGCGGCCCAACTCGGCCTTTATCCGATTGCCCTCGGCCGCCGCATCCGACGCGCGCTCGGCATTGGTGGCGTAATGCGCATCCAGAGCGCCCGACGCGATTGTCCGGCTGATCGCCGCCGACATCTTCGACCGCGTGGCATCGCTAGTCAGCGGGGCGCTGCGCAAAATACCGAAGCGATCGCGATATTCATTGGCGCTAATATCATGCGCCTTGCGGACATGGTGCCCGATCGAATGGAAAAGTCGCCCGCATATCCGGCACTCGACCCGATCTGAGGCTTGCCCATCAGGCCCCGGCATCACTTGGCTCACTGGTCAGAACGGCAGCCGCCAGCATTGTCACATAGCTGTCGGCGCATGGAAAACCTGCAGGCGCTCCTTCCATAGAAGACAGCACGAAATTCGCATCGTCCAAGGTATAGCTAGTCGCGTGCGTCCGCATCTTTGCGACTTCGGCATCGCGACGCTTTGCAAAGGTGGAAAGCTCGGCCCAAATTCCTGGCGGAACGCGCATGCGTCCAGCAGACATATCCTTGACCCTCTGGAGCGAGATGTGAAGCATGTCGCTGGCCTCGGGCTGGGAAAGTCCGAGGTAGCGCAGAGCGGCTGCGAAGAGCGTGATCATTGGCTGTCTTTCAACTTTTTGCGGCGCGAGATGGCTGACCGTGCACTTGCGGGAGTAATCCCATACTTCCTGGCAACATCGGCATATGTCATGCCCGCTTCCCAATCATCCAGATAAAGTTGCGTACGGTCCTGATATTGACTGCCCGGCTTAAGGGGTGATTCAACCCCCAGCTTCTTCATGCGACGACGGACGATTTTGCTATCGACCTTCATCTCCCTTGATATTTCACGAATACCTTTTCCCGAAGCGATGAGCGCGACAACCTGCTCATCTTCGGTGACATTACGCGGATTGATCCACCTGATCGGCAAATTCAGACGTTTCGTCACATCGCTAAGATGGGTGTCGCTGATGCCGAGCGTAGTACAAATTTGCTTTCGCGACGCTCCACCCAGCCACATCTTCCGTATTTGCCGTTCGCGGTAATCAAGGTCCTCGGCCATAATCCCCTCCATTTCGAGGCTGGCAAGAACCCTACAAGGCCATGCCAGCCCGGGCGTAGATCACATCGCGTAATCGCCGATCACCAGGCCGTCACGCAGATCGGCCTCACTAACCTGATGAGGCGCGGCACCGATCAGGCAATGGGCCTGCGCTTCGGCGACGGCAGCTTCGATCATTTCTGCGTCGGACAGATGGGCCTGCTCTTCGGAGGTGAGGACGATGTCGCTCTGGCCATCGGCGGCGACGAAATAGCAAGCGCGGAAGGTCGTGGTCATTGTGGGTCTCCTGACCCGGCAGTCGCCTCATTGCGTCCGCCGATGCACTATATCTACACTAAAAGTGTAAAAAGGCAATAGGCTTTATGTGGTGATGCCGAAATATTTTACAGCGCCCCAGGCCGCGCTGGTCAGGCCGGCGAGCGTCAGTACCCCGAGGCCGAAGATCTCCAGCGCCGCCCCTATCCGCTCCCATCGGCTGGGCGGCGGCTCGTCCTTCGGGCGCATAGGGAGCGGGTCGGATCGGCGGTCACGGCGCATTGGGGTGCCTCAGCGAGGGGCGAGCGCTTGACGCTAATCGCCGGTGATTCTCGGGTCCAGAGCCATTATGACAAATCGCTGCACGCCGCAGATACCCTACCGTGAACAGACGGCGAATAAGTCAGAAAGCCCCGCAGGAAACTGCCGCTTCCACTCGACTGTTAATCGAGCGGCCGCAGGGTGTGACGGACGAATCGCCTGCCCTCGCCTCCGCTGCCATACTGGCCGCGCATCGCCGGAGCGCGAAAACGGCATAGGGGTATAATTCGGGGTATCGCCTCCAAGCGCTCTCGACAAAGTCACGCATTTCTGCGGTTTTTGCGGGATATTGAGGCGGTCACCTCTTCCGCCATCCGACGCTCGCGTCGATGCGCTTTCGGGCTTGATGAACCCTATCGCCGTTCGCCCGTTAAGAACCTACGCAATTTCAGGTATCTGGCTTTCCGCCATCGCCTGCGACATTGCCGGGAGAATGATCGCATGGCGAAGATGACGCTGTCTGAGCTGGCGAAGAAGATGGCCAGGCTCGATTTCGCGATGCTCGCGACGCAGAGCGCGTCCGGGGCGATGACGGCGCGGCCGATGAGCAACAATGGCGATGTCGATTATGACGGCGACAGCTATT
>Ga0308156_1001269_pt1 | contig 32067 bp, 36 predicted proteins | sample PhyAR2_FD_201041 | JGI IMG/M metagenome (GOLD analysis project Ga0308156, IMG submission 201041) | Phyllosphere microbial communities from UC Gill Tract Community Farm, Albany, California, United States - DLSL A.R2 | ecosystem: Host-associated > Plants > Phyllosphere > Unclassified | place: USA... | reverse complement strand
GTGGAAGAGCATTTGACCGCCCGAGCGTGCAAACGGCAGGTAGCCAAGCTCGTCGAGCACCACGAGGTCGAGGCGCGAGAGCTGGGCCGCCAGCGTGCCGGCCTTGCCAAGGCGCGTTTCCTCCTCGAGCCGGTTCACCAGGTCCACTGTGTTGAAGTAGCGTCCGCGGGCGCCGGCTCGTACCACATTGGCAGTGATGGCGGTGGCGAGATGCGTCTTGCCGGTACCCGTTCCACCGACCAGCACGACGTTGCGCCGGCCCGGAAGAAACGAGCCGCTGTATAGCGAGCGCACCAGTCCCTCGTTGATGGGGGTGTCGTCGAAGACGAAGGCGTCGAGGTCCTTCACCGCGGGTAACCTGGCGGCCGACATCCGGTAACGAACCGACGCTGCATGGCGGTGCGTCGCCTCGGCACGCAGCAGGTCCGTCAGGACCTCCATGGTCGTGCGCTTGCGTTGCAGGCCGGTGGTCACCGCCTCGTCGAAGGCGCCAGCCATGCCCTTCAGCCCCAACTCGGTCATGGCCGTCATCATCTCATGCCGCTGCATGGAGGCCTCGCAGGCTGTCATAGCGGTTGCAGTCAGCGCGAGGCGGATGGCGCAGCGCCAAGTCCTCGGGTGTGACAATGGTCAGCGGTCGTGGCGGTTCTCGCCTGCGGGCCAGAATGTTGACGATGACGTCGTCGCTGGCGGTGCCGGCCAGCAGCGCCTCGCGCACGGCCGCTTCCACAGCCTCCAGCCCGTCATCGAGCACGGCTGCCAGCACCCGCACGAACCGCCGGTCGGCATCGTCGCCGGTGCCGAGCTTGCGCCGCAGTCGTGCCAGCGCAGGCGGCAGCTCCCAGCCCTGGAACGGTGCGCCGTTGCGCAGGGCACCCGGCTTGGTCGCCAACACCGGCAGATAATGCCACGGGTCGTAGATGGTCCGGTCGCGGCCGAAGAACCGGGGATGGTCGGCGACGACTTCACCGTCGCAGCGCACGACGATGCGGTCGGCATAGGCGCGAACCTGCACAGCGCGTCGCACCACCCTGGCAGAAACGGAGTAGCGGTTGCGGTCGAAGCTGATGAGGCATGTGCCGCTTACCGCATGCTCGCTCTCGTGGAAGCCGTCGAAGGGCGCGACAACAGGCTGGAGCACCGCCTGTTCGGCTGCCCATGCCTCGGCGACCGTCAGTTCCTTCTGCTCGGGATGCTGGTGCAACTCGGCCCAGCGCCGACACTCGGCCTCCAGCCAACCGTTCAGCTCCTCGAGACCGGTAAAGCGCAGGCGTGGCTGGAAGAAGCGACCCCGCGCGGTCTGCACCTGGTTCTCGACCTGACCTTTCTCCCAGCCCGACGCGGGCGAGCAAGCGGTCGGCTCGACCATGTAGTGGTTGGCCATGACCAGGAAGCGCCGGTTGAAGACCCGCTCCTTGCCGGTGAACACGCTCGTCACCGCCGTCTTCATGTTGTCGTAGATGCCGCGCGTCGGCACGCCTCCGAAGAAGGCAAACGCTCGCGCATGCGCGTCGAACAGCATCTCCTGTGTCTCGCGCGGATAGGCCCGCACATACATCGCCCGCGACGCGCACAGCCGGACATGCGCGACCTTTACACGCATCGGCTTGCCCGAAATCTCCACGTCCTCGTGGCTCCAGTCGAACTGGTAAGCCTCGCCCGGCCGGAACAGCAGCGGGATGAACGCCGGCGCATTCATCACATCGCGACGTCGCGCCCGGCGCCAGTGAGGCGCAGCTGCTCGCGCCGCGGCCGTGCCTCATCTTCCTCCAGCAACGCATCCAGTCGCGCCTGAAATGGCCCCAGCTTCGGCAGCGGCTGTACCTCCCGCCGATACCCCATGTCCGCTTCCAGCGCCCGGATCGCCTTGCGCACCACCTTGCGCGACAGGTGCAGGTCCCGCGCTATCGCCTTGATGGCCTTCCCCGACGCGGGCTCGCGCCGGATCCTCAACACCCTCTCCAATACCAGCATCCCGATCTCGCCGCCTGACACACCGCCAAGCGAACAGCCTAGACCAACGGGATGAGGGGTCCCTTTTCCACGCCGATCCACACCGGAGTGGCGTCGTTTCTGCTTGAACAAGGTCCCGGTGCGGAGATTGCCCAGCTATTCGAAACCCACGGATATGGTGCGTCACGGATGCGCCTGACCTTCCATAGGGCCGGACTCGACCGCATCCTTACTCTCGTCAGGGCAGAGTGCGGCGCTGTCCTGATGCTCGAAGGAGCGAGCGACACGCGCTGCGATGGTGTCGTTCATCGTGAAGTCCATGACGATGGCGTTCCCCTCCGCGTCGAATTCAAGGCCTGTTGGTCCGCCACGAACAAAAATCCGAGCCTCAAGATATTCCTCGACATCCTACGGGAAAGACATCCCGATTATCGTTAGAAGGATATCTACCTCGCATATGAAAGGAAAACGTGCAGGCCGAACTACTTAGATGAGCTTGTGCATCGCCTTTTCCGCCCCTGTAACCGGCCCCTACCGTGAAACGGTATTCACGACCTTCGAATGAACTCGAAATCGTGTCACCTAGCCCTGGGGCTAAGGAAAACGAACGACCTTGGGCCGACATCAGGTTTCTGAGCTTTCACGGCCCGGCGCCTCGGATGGTGAGGGGCGGCAGGGAAGGCGGACGGTCATGCGAGTTCCCCGACCCGCCGCGCTGCCAACGTGGATGCTGCCCCCCATCAATTCGCAAAGGCCCTTGCTGATCGCCAGGCCAAGGCCGGAGCCGCCATGGCCGTGTCGCGACCCGTCGACCTGAAGAAAGCGTTGGAAGACACGTTCCCGGTCGCTTTCGGGAATGCCGATGCCGTCGTCTTCGACGGTCAGGGCGAGGGCGTCCGGTCCTGCGGGCGCGACGTGCAGCCTGACCGTTCTGCCTTGGGAATGCAGGACCGCATTGTCGAGCAGGTTGGCCAGAATCTGAGTGATCTTGCCCGCATCGCCCATCATTGTGGTGGGAACCTTGTCGTCGATATCGGCATGGACCTCGATCCCGGCACCGGCGGCCCGGTCGCGTACGCCATCGACGATGTCCAGGCACAAGCGGCACGGATCGAAGGGCGCATCGTGCAGCGGCACGTGCCGGGTTTCGATCCGGGAGAACAGCAGCAGATCGTCCAGCAGGTCGATCAGGCGCTGGCCGACCCGGTCCATCCGCCGCGCCACGGCGCGGCTGCGATCCGTCATGTCGGGGCTGTCCGCGATCATCTGCGCATTCAGGATCAGGCTGCCCAGCGGCGCCCTGATCTCATGGCTCATATTGGACAGGAAGTCGGCCTTGGCCTGCGCCATCTCGCGCGCCGCCGCTGCATGCGCGGCCAGGGTGCGGCTGTGCCGTCGCCCGAAACAGATGACGAGCCCGAGCAACACCGAAATGAGCATCGCCGCGACCCCGATGGACCATAGCCACAGGCGTCGACGTTCCAATTCGCTGTTCGTCAAAGCGAGGCGTTGTTCGAGCGTGACCTTTTCACGTTCGCGCAGATCGGTCTGGAAACGCGCGCGCATGGCGGCAATGGCCTGGAGGCGATTGCCCTCCAGTGCCTTTTCCCGACGGTCCATATAGCGGCGCATGTCGCGCAGCGCCTCCCCGTTCCGGCCCAGCGCCTCGAAGGCGGCGGCGCGGGCGAGATGCGATTGGGTGACGATGAATTCGTCGCTCGACGGATTCTTCCCGCCGATCAGGCTGTTCAGCCGGGCGATTGCCCCGGCGGGATGGCCGTCCGCGATCATAAGCCGTGCCTCGAGCCAGGTCAGTCGCCCATAGGGAAGCCGGTGGACGAGCGCGAACAGGCGTCTGGTCGTGGCGCAGGCGCGGCGGGCTTGGTCGAACTGCCCCCGTTCCAGCCGTGCTTCGCACAGTTGGAGATCGGCATAGGCCACTCCCTGTTCATCCCCGGTCCGGGTTGCCAGATCGCGCGCCGCCTCGAACGCGACGACGGCGTGCTCGAAGTCGCTTTGTCGCATCGCGATGTTGCCGCGGAAATAGGCGAGATTCTCGCGTTCCATCGTGAATCCGCGGTCCGCCGCATAGCGATCTGCCTGGTCGATCACGTCCAGGGCGGTGGAGAAATCCAGGCTCACGATCAGCGCGAAGGCGACGTCGGTGGCTATACCGAAACGCTGGGCATCCCGCCGATGGAGTGTGGCGCTCTGGAAGGCGTTGGTGATGATCGCACCGCCCTCTCCAATTCTGCCGCTTCGGATGTCCACGGAACCCAGCGAGGCGCGTAGGCATATCCAGGCTGGCGAACCCGTGGCGTGGCGCCGCGCCGTGCGCTCCAGCAACGCTTTCGCGTGTTGGAGTTCGTCCGGGAGGCCTGCCATCTGGCTGGTCTGGATGACGAGATGCGCCTCCAAATCGGAGTCCGGCGGTATCGGATAGCGGCGGGCCGCCGCGACCTCGCGCTGCTGATCCTCGGCGCGTTCCAGGCGTCCATAGGCCGATGCGGCGATGGCATGAAGCCATGCCCGGTCCGTGAAAGGTGAATTGGGGGTAAAGCGCGCTTCTATTTGGGCAAGGGCGCTTTTCGGGTTTCGATAGACTTCATCCTGCAAGGATCGCAGCGATGGCGTCGGTGCAGAGATGCAAAGGGCCATCGCGCCGCGTGGAACCAGCATCATCGCAATAACGAATATGAACTGCGCGACTATCCAAAATCTCATCATATCCGTCAGGGTGAAGTGATTGGCCCAGAAAATGGCATAATTATAAGTCTATGCAATCGCATTTCAGTGATGATTGTGTCGCCCGTTTAGTGGGTGAGGCTGTATAACGAAGTAACATGAATGGCGTATGTGAATATTTTCCGTAAAATCCATGGTTTTGACTTTTATGAAAACGTTTGCGGCGCTGGTGGCGGTTGGAATCATTGAGGTGTCGGGTCGGCTGTCTTTCGTCTCCTCGAAAGACTGGTCATCAGGCGCGTCATGCTGGGTTGAGCGCATGCCCTGATCGCGCAAATCTGTATAAACGGTAAATTTTTCCGAATGTTATTAACTATGTGTACAAGTCATGTAATAATATGGTTAAGAAGCATAGTCACCAGGTTGCGCTCCGGTTGTGATGGGGGGGGGTGGGCGTCACCTGTGATTTTCATCCCCCATTTTCCGTTTGAGGCAGAGTGTGTCGGGCAAACCTTCCCTGACGGCCTATGTGGTCGAAGACGATGATGACATGCGCGAGGCGGTGGGGGATCTGCTGGCCTTGAGTGGGCACGACGTGGCCCTCTATGCCGATGCGGCCCATTTTCTGGAGGAGGTGCCAGAGCCGCGTGGCGTCCTGGTCGTCGACCTGCGGTTAAAGGGGATGAGCGGCCTGCGCCTTCAGCAGAAGGTGATGGGCAACGCGATGCTGGCCATCATCTTCATCAGCGGCGTGGCCGATATCCAGGACTCGGTCGAGGCCATGAAGGCGGGCGCGCTGGATTTCCTGGTCAAACCGGTGCGGGCCCAGATCCTGATTGATGCCGTGGCGGCGGGTATGGAGCGGGTGTCGCAAGTGCATCGGGCGGACGCACGGCATTCGGCGTTCCGGGCCGGTTATGAAATGCTCACCGAGGCGGAGCGCGAAATCGCCGGGTTCGTCGCCATGGGGTGGCGCAACAAGCAGATCGCTAACAAAACCGGCAAGACGGAAAATACGGTCAAGGTCCATCGCGCGCGCATGCTCAAAAAGATGGAAGCCGGATCGCCTTTCGAGTTGATGACCCAGCTCAAGGCCATCGGTGTGCTGGCTGATCCGTGACCGCGGCCGATGTCGCCGCGATGGCCCGGACGGGTCGTGCCAAGGTCTTCGCAATGAACGCGGATCATGTGGAGTATTTTACTGTGTAACCACAACAAATCGTTTTTTATAAAGTATTTGCGGCTATCGGTTATGTTACCGAATAGCTAGAATTGTATCGGTCGACAACAATTATATGAAAAAGATTCGGCCTTCGCAAAGACGTCGTGGTTAACGGCCGGTGGTCGCGTGGGACCACCGGCTTTCTCTTGATCCCGTCTTCGATCAGCGCGCGACCGGCAACTGGGCCGGCGAAGGCGCTTTTCTCCACATGCGCAGGGCGATGGAGCGCTCCTCAGGGCCTACGGCATTGGCATAGAGAGCCGTGGTGCGCATGTCGGCATGCCCCAGCCAGCGCTGTACGAGGTTGAGTGGCACTTGGCTGTGAATGGCGGTGACGCCAAAGCCATGGCGCAGCCCCTTGGGCATGGCATGCGCGCCGTTCAGTCCGGCCGCGTCCATGGCCTTGCGAATACGACGATAGGCGGTCATTCGCGAAAAGGGCCATAATGGAGATGCTTCTCTTTTGCGCCCCTTGCGCGGCTGAAGATCATGCACCTCACACAATAGCGCGATCAGGTCGGACGACACCGGGATGGTCCGAAAGACGCCCTTGCGCCGCTTCTTCAGGCATTCGATCACGATCACTTTGGCCTGCGTGTCGATATTCGCCGAGGTCAATGATAGCGCTTCCGATATTCGGCATCCTGTTGCGGATATAACAGAACAAAGTGTGAAGGTGTCCGGCTCCAGCAAGGATGCCTCGTGAAGGAAGGCCGATCGCTCAGCATTCGTCAGATACTTTCTTTCACCGCTTCGTCCGATAACCATCATCGACATATCGAAAACTCCTCCGATGCCCGATATGGTCCGGTGTGACATTGCGTCATCATAATCCGCAATTCCCTGAAAGCGTTACAATTCTAGCTATTCGGTAACACGAATCGAACCGGTGTCTTGGTTCGGGGGCTCAGGGGTTAAACGATGGGGGGACGCGGAATGATGGAAGGCGGCGGCGCTGCTCTCATTATCGACTCCTCCGGGGATTCGAACGAATCGGATGTGATTCTCGAATTCCATAATCTCGACCGAATGGGAGATATTCTGGGGCAGGAGGTGCGCGATCCGTTGCGGGTCGCCATCTGCAACCGGATCGCGGTCGAGGTGCTGGCGGTCGACCGTATCGCCTGGTGCGGCCCGTCCTCTCTGATGGTCGGCTTTCGGGCGCTGGCCGGGAATGCGCGCACGCGGCAATCGCTGGTGTTGCGCCTGCTGGAGGTGGTGGCGCGGCCGTTCGATGGCGCCGAGCTCGGTCTTGAGTCGCTGCCCGATCATCTTCCCATCGCGCTGAGCGCCGACATCGGTCGTTCGGGGGATGGATCGCGGGCGACCGACGCCATCGGAGGCGACGACTGTCGTGCCGATATGGAGGCGGCCGGACGCATCCTGAACGCGCTGCGCGCCGGGCGTTTGCATCTCGTCTGGCAACCGGTCGTCCCGGCGTCCGGGTCCGGCGTGCGGTATCAGGAAGGGCTGCTGCGGCGCGTGTCGCCCGATGGCGGGTTGGAGCCGGTCGGCGGCGACATCGCCGCCTTGGAGCGGCTGGGTCTGGTCCGTTCGCTGGATGCCTGGGTCGTGCGCCAGACCCTGGCGCGACTGAGCGATGATCGCGGTGTCGTGCTGGGCTGCAATATCTCCGCGTCGAGTGCGCGGATCGATCCCTGGTGGAACGACATCTTCTTCCTGCTGGAGCGGATGCCGGACCTGGCCGCGCGCCTGGTCATCGAGATCACGGAGACCGCCGCGCTGCCCGATGCGAAGGAGGTGGCGGCCTTCGTCGCCCGGCTTCGCGCCTTTGGCTGCCGTATCGCGCTGGACGATTTCGGCGTGGGGCGGGCGTCATTCCAGGACATTTTGGCGCTCGATCCGTCGATCGTGAAGATCGACGCGCTGTATCTGCGCCGGGCGGCCGCGGGCGAGGGTGGCGTGGCGGCGGACATGCTGGCGCGCCTGATCGCCGTGGCTCAGTGCGGCGGCCGCGACGTGGTGGTCGAAGGGGTGGAGACGCGTGACATGCGCGATCTGGCCATCGGGCTAGGCGCGCCGTTCCTCCAGGGCTGGGCCATGGGCCGCGCCCTGCCCGATCCGGTGAAGCAGGGGCCGGCGGCGGAGATGCTGCCCGCCTGCCTGTTGCCGGTCGTGGACGAGCAATGGGCGCCGCGCCGCTCGTGGCGCACCTCGGCCTCTTTGTGGAGCCTGGCGGTGGTCGGCATCGGCCTGATCGCCTTGGGCGGTGTGCGATGACCGATCGCAGGATTTTCTTCGGCCTGGCCGCAGGGCGCCCCGTCTCGGGCGCACGCGCGGGTCGTGGAGCGGTGGCTGGCGTGGGGGACGCACCAGCCGCCAAGGAACATGCAGGGGCGCGTGCGGCCCGGCTTGTGGGTGGAGCGTCGCCGGGGGCAGCCGGACGCTTTCTGGGGGGAGGCGTTGGCCGACACCACACTCGAACTGCCGAGTCTGAAGGGGGGAATGCCCCCCGCCTTTTCAAGGGAATATGTTCTATGATGAATAAGACCATCACCGCCGCCCTGGCCGGTGTCTCGATGCTCGCCGCCACTCCGGCGTTCGCCGCTTCGTCCAATCCGGGCACGCTGAACGTCAAGCTGAACGTGACCACCGGTTGCGACATCAACGGCAATGGCGGCATCGGCGCAGGGTCGGGCGCGGCCGCAGAACTCAACTTCGGCAGCTACGCCGCCGGCGTGGCTGGTAGCGGCGGCGGCGCCGGTACGCCGACCACGGTCACCGGCGTCGACACGGGCAACGGCCTGGTCGTCACCTGCTCGGGCACGCAGACCCCCAGCCTGTCATTCGATGGCGGTCTGAATGCGGTTGGTACGCAGCGTAACCTGAAGCAGGTCAACGGCACCGGCACGCTCGCCTACACGCTGGGCAGCGCCGCTGGCGGCACGCAGTATGGCGTCAACACGCCGGTCGCTCTGTCCGCCTTCACCGCGGGCCAGGCTCGCGTCGTTAAGGTCTTCGGTAGCGTTCCGGGTGGCGTGCCGGCGGGCGCCGAGGGTGCCTACGCCGATACCGTTCAGATTTCGATGACCTGGTAATTTCACCAGACCGTGACGGCGCGGCGGCCGGGCAGATGTCCAACCGCCGCGCCCGAAGGGGCGAGGCCCCGTTCTCTCAAGGAACTTCATCATGATGAAGAAGATCATCGCCACCGCCCTGATGGGCGGTTCGATGCTTGCCACCAGTCCGGCGTTCGCGGCCTCGTCCAACCCCGGTACGTTGAACGTGAGCCTGATGGTGACGTCCGGTTGCGATATCAACGGCAATGGCGGGATCGGGGCGGGATCGGGTACGGCCGCGTCGATCGACTTCGGCAGCTATGCGCCCGGCACGGGCTCGGGCAATACCCCTGTCTCCGGTTCGGACACGGGCACCAGCCTGGTCGTTACCTGCTCGGGCACCCAGACGCCCAACCTGGTGCTCAACGGCGGTGCGAATGCGACCGGCTCGCAACGCAATCTGAAGCAGGTCAACGGCACCGGCACGATCGCCTATATCCTCGGCAGCAGCGTCGGCGGGGCCGAATATGCGGTGAATACGGCGGTTTCGCTGGGTTCGTTCACGGCGAACCAGGGCAAGCAGATCAAAATCTACGGCAGCGTGCCCGGCGGCGTGCCGGTGGGGGCCGAGGGTGCCTATACCGATACCGTCCAGATTGCGATGAGCTGGTAAGGTGGGCCGATCCATGAAAACGTGGCGGCGCAAAGCGCTGATTGCCCTGGCGATGCTGGGGACCACTCCTCTCGACGCGGCCTCCCTGCGGATGACGCCGATCGGTCTCGACCTTTCGGAGCCCGACAAGGCGGGCGCGATCAGCCTGACGAACACGGGTACGGAATCCGTCGATCTTCAGGTGCGTATTTTCAGATGGTCGCAGGTGAACGGCAAGGACGAGTTGACGGAGACGCGCGACGTCCTGGTCAGCCCGCCGGTCGCGACCATCAAGGCGGGCGACACCTATACGGTCCGTGTGGTGCGCATCGCCAACCGCCCGGTGTCGGGCGAGGAAACCTATCGCCTGGTCATCGACGAGCTGCCCAAGCCGATTGATCCGCGCGCGACCGGACAGGGCGTGCGCATGGTGCTGCGCTCCTCGATGCCGATCTTCTTCACCCAGAAGGGCATTCGCGCCGACCTGCAATATTCCTGCTGGACGCAAGGGGGCAAGACCTTCCTGCGGATCACCAACACCGGCAAGCGTCACGCCAAGCTGGCGGGGATGAAGCTGGTCGCGCCGCAGGGTGAGCTGTCCTTCGGCGGCGGCCTGAACGGCTATGTCCTGGCCGGTCAGACGATGACGATCGAGGCCCCGACGACCAAGCTGAAGCCCGCGCCCGTTCTGGGCAAGGACGGCAAGCCCGATCCCAAGGCTTCGACCGGCCCCGAAACGCCCCTGTCCGCAGGCACCTACCAGCTCGTCTCGGGCGTCGGCAGTTCGCTCGACGTCAAGCAGACGGTGACCGTTGAGGCCCGATGACATCGTCCTCCCGATCCCTGTCCACGGCCGTACTCGCGCGGCCGGTGAAGGCGGCGTCGACCCTGGCGGGGACGCTTGCGTCCCCGATGGGCGCGCGGCTTTCGGTGGCCGCGGTCATCGGGGGGCTGCTGCTCACGACGAGCCAGCCTGCCATGGCGGCGGCCGCGGCCGCGGCGGCCGCTGCGGCGGACCCCGGCCCAATCGGCCGTCCCAAGCGCGCCAAGCTGGACGCCGACGCCTTTCGCGCGGGCCTGGAGGTCTATCTCAACGGTGAGGACATGGGCTTCATCACCGTCGCCGGGCTCGACAAAAAGAAGGGCATCATGACGATGCCCGCCGAGGATCTGCGGACGCTGCGTATCATCATCGACCCGGCCTTGCCGGACGATGCCGATATCGACCTGGCGTCCGTTCCCGGCCTGAAATATGTCTATGACGAACCCGGCCAGCTGCTGAAGCTGACGATCGACCCGGCCAAGCGTTCGACCTACGACATCGCGGTCGCCGCCTTGCCCCAGCTCGATCCGACCCAGGTCAGGCAGGTCACCGGCTTCCTGCTGAACTATGACCTGTACGCTGCTTCGGGATCGGGGGATGCCAGCGCCTATGTCAACGGGATGCTGGAGGGGCGCGTCTTCTCGCCCTATGGTACGCTCAGTACCACGGGCAGCTTCAACAGCCTGAAATATTACGGTCAGTCTTCCAATGTGATGCGACTGGACACCACCTGGCGCATGATCGACGCGGGGGCGGTCCGCTCCTATGCGGCGGGCGACATCATCACGGGGTCGGTCGGCTGGTCGGGAGCGTACCGGCTGGGCGGCATCCAGATCCAGAGCGCCTTCGCCCAGCGCCCCGACATCGTCACCACCGCACTGCCGCAGTTCGGCGGAACCTCGGCCGTGCCGTCGACCGTCGAACTCTATGTGAACAACAGTCAGGTCTATAGCGGTAAGGTACCCTCCGGCCCGTTCATCCTCAACCAGTTGCCACAGCTGTCGGGCGGCGACGTGCGCATGGTCACGCGCGACGCCAACGGCAACGAGCGGGTGGTCAAGGGCGCCTATTACTACTCGCCCGACCTGATCCGTCAGGGCCTGTTCGACTATTCGGCCGAGATGGGCCTGCTCCGCTATGGCTATGGCCAGCGCAGCTTCGACTATGGCGAGTTCGCCGCCACCGCCTCGGCCCGCTACGGCATCAGCGGCAACCTGACGGCCGAGGGGCATGGCGAGCTGGGCCCCAGCTTCGTCAATATCGGGGCGGGCCTGAACCAGCGGCTGGGCGGGATCGGCGTGCTGGAGCTGGCGGGCGCGATCTCCAGCTACGAAGGCCGCACCGGCCAGAAATTCGTGGCGCAGATCAACACGCTGATCCACGGCTTCAGCGCCTATGCCGGGACCGAGCGGCGGTTCGGCCAGTATTTCGACCTGGGCCGGGTCAGCGCGGTGCGCAATCCCGAGATCAACCTGTCGGGCGCGGGGGTCTATGAACAGATCCTGGCTTCGACCCTGGGCGCGCGCTCGATCGACCGGTTCGGCTTCGGCGGCCAACTGCCCTTCGACCACAAGACCAACATCTCGGTCGGTTACACCCGGCTGAACTCCGACATCACCAATTACGAGATGATCAACATCTCGGCGTCGCGCTCTCTGGGCGGCGGGTTCGGCCTGTTGCTCAATGGTTTCAAGACCCTGTCGGGCAACGGCTCGACGATGATGCTGGGCGTGACCAAGAGCTTCGGCAGCATCACCACCATGGCGAGCGCGCAGCGCTCCGACGGGCAGACCAGTTTCGACATGCAGGCCTCGGGGTCGTCGGGGCGGCGACAGGGGGCGATCAACTGGTCGGTCCTCAACCGGCAGAGCGACAACGGCCCCGCCTTCCGCAGCGCGATGGTCGGCTATCGCTCGGGCGAGGCGTGGCTCCAGGCGGGGTTACAGCAGCAGGGCGGCCAGACGCGCGCGGTCGGCCAGGTCTCCGGCTCGGTCATCGCGGTCGGCGGAGAGGTCCTACCGGTCAACCGGGTTGGCGACAGCTTCGTGCTGGTGCGCAACGCCGGACCGGAGGCGGTCGTCATGGAAAACAACGTCCAGATCGGCAAGGCGGGCAAGTCGGGCACGATCTTCCTGCCCGACGGCCTGCCGCTGCGCGAAACCACCATCTCGCTCGATCCGACCAACGTCCCGGTCGGCTGGCAGGTCGACGAGACGCAGAAGAGCGTCGTCACGGGCTGGCGCAACGGCGCGGTCGTCGATTTCAAGGCGCACAAGGTCCATTCGGCGGTCGTCAAGATCGTCGACGACGCGGGCAAGCCGATCGAGCCGGGTTACGTCCTGAAGCTCGATGGCGGCAAGGACATCCTCGTCGGCTATGGCGGCGAAGCCTATCTGGAGGACGCCAAGCCGCAAAATGCGGGTCTGATCGATCTGGGCGTGAAGGGCGTCTGCCGCGTCGCCTTCGCCTATAAGGAAGGGGACACCACCCAGCCCGTGATCGGTCCGGTTCCCTGCAAGATGGGGGGGCAGTGATGCGACAGGTGAAGCGAACCGCGCTGGCCGCGATCATCGGAGCGGCGATGGCCGCAGTGGCGGCGATCCCCGGTCCGGCGATGGCGGTGCAGTTCGGGGTGCCCCCGGTGTCGCCGCCGCTGCAACTGGGCGTGCCCTTTCCCATCCTGCCCGAACAGCGTCCGCCGCATATGGGGTTCGGCCTGTTACGCGTGATACTGCAGGTGCAGCCACAATGCGTCGTCGACCTGCCCGCCGCAGAGCCGATCGAGGACCTGCGTATCGCCTGTTCGCCGCGCGTGCCCTGGCTGGCCAATCTGACGTCGCAGGACGATCTGACGAACGATTTCGTGACGCTGGACTTCGTGCGGGTCGGCCAGGCCTGGGCTCCGCGCGTGACCGCCGCGCCTAACCGCCCCTCGGCGCGCTTGAATGTGGATTATTGATATGAAGCGTAACCTGTTCCCCGCCCGGACCCTGCGCCGCTTGGTCGCCACCACCGCTTCGGGCGGGATGCTGGGGCAGAGCGTGCTGGGCGCCGCACTGTCGCTGCCGATGCTGATGATCGCCACGCCTGCGCAGGCGGCGACGGCGTGTTCGGCCAGCAGCCCGAACATGATGGCCGTGTATCAGTCGGGGCAGACGGTAGAGTCGCCCGTTATGCGAATGTTCGCATCATGCAGCGGGGTCAGTTCTTCCTTGTCGGGTAGACCGCTCGTCATTTGTGCGGCCAATGGAACGTCGTCCAGTGCGGGCCAGACAGGAACATCGGGGCAGTCGGGTAACTGGTTTCTGGCTCGATCCGCGGCCGGCAATACGATTCAGTTCGATTTCTATGTCTATTATACGGACTATAGTTCCAGCCCTTTTTCTCTCGCCTCCGGCAATGCCGAGGCAGGAAACGCATTGCTGGGCGGTCTGTCACAGCCGGATGCCAACGGGAACTCCACCTCATCTTTTGCTGGTCGTGTCAACAATTCTCCCAGCCAGGATGGCTGGCAGCTGGAATTGCGAATTCCCAACCAATCGTCAATTGCGGCCGGGGAGTATACCACGATCGTCACCATGCCCTTGAAATTCTGGGCCAGAAATGCTGGCGATACGTGGTGGGGTTATAATAGCTGTACGCCGACGCTGGTTACCAGTTTCAGTGTTTCAATACCTGTAACGATCCGCGTCTCCAATTCCTGCGACATTACCTCCACCATGCCGATCGATTTCGGCCAGTTTACACAGACGAACGGCGTTCTCGACCAGAAAAGCCTGTATTTTCGTATCGGGACCGTGTGCCCGAAGTCCGTCAGTTACACATTGACCCTTACGGACGGGAACAACGCTACGGGATCGGGGGCCTATCGTCGTCGCATGATCAATGGCGGGTCCTATATCTCCTATGGCCTGTTCACGGATAGCAACTTCGCAACGCCCTTTCCGGCGGGCGGCGTTTCGCTGACGGGTACGGGTGTGGCCAGTGATTTGGCGAACTACCCCTATTATGCAGTGGTGGGACCGTCGCAATCCACGACGGGGCTCGCGACCGGACAGTATAACGACACGATCATCGCGATGGTGAACTGGTGATGCGCGGCGCTCGCGTCATCGTCAGCGGCCTCGCCTTGGCCTGCGGCCTGGGCGGTGTGACGAGTCCGGCGTGGGCCGGGCGGGCGGGCCGCTCCATTCAGGTGTCGGGCTATTATGGTACGACTTGCGGCGCGACCATGGGGGGCGTCTTGAACTTCGGCACGCTGAACCCCGCACAAAATCCGACGAACCGGACATATACGGTCGGCACGACCGTCAGTGTGACCTGTTCCAGCACCACGACGTTCGGCATCTGGAGCGCATTGACCACCAATGCGTCGGGAACACAGCGGCGGATGTGGAATCCGGTGACCAACAGCTTCCTCAATTACACGCTGTATCTGGATGCGCCGTCTGGGACGGTCATGCCCACAAGCTCGACGACTTCGGGCTATAGTCTGGCACCCTCCAATGCATCGGGTGTTTCCAGTACGCTGTACGTCAGCGGTATCGCCGCCACCCTGGCATCGGGCCAGGCGTTGCAGGCTGGGCATTACGAAGACAATATCGTCATCACGGTGAGTTACTGACATGCGGGGCATGCGGAAACTCCGGTGTCGGGCTTGTGTGTCGGTGGCGGTGATCGCCACGGCGACGCTGTGCGGCGGGTCTTCGGCCGTGGCGGCGACCAACATTGCCTTGCCGACCAAGGTCATGCTGGACGTGGCGCCCTATTGCACCATATCGATCGGGCAGAATCTGAACTTCGGCACGCCTGCGATCACCGTGGCGGCCCCGGGCGCGGCCGGGAGTTCCGTGTCGGTGACCATGCCCGCGGTTTCGGCGCAGGGCATGGTCTATACGCAGTGCAGCCTCAATCAGAGCTATTGGATTTACGCACCCCCCAGCGGCAACGAGTCGCCCTCCACGCAGCGGCGTCTGCGCAACGGCAGCGCTTACCTTCCCTATCAGGTAACGGCTGGTTCGGGGTCGAGTTCGTCCGGGATGCCGTTCGCCCCGACCGCGATTCCGTTCAGCCAGTCCGCTGCCGCCAGCGCGGGGTCCCCCTATGCCATGACGGGGGCAGGCAATCAGCAGGCCACCCTCATCTATGCCACGGTGAGCGCCGCGAACCTGGATACGTCCTATCCGGTAGGGGCCTATACCGACACCCTCAATTTCACGGTGTACTACTGATGGCGCGACTTGCTTTCTGCCGTGCGAGCCTGGGCTTTGCGGTGTTGCTCGCGAGCGGTGGCGTGGCGAATGCCGCGACATTGTCGGCCCCGATGACGGCCACGCTGAACATGCCGACGATGTGCGTCGTCAGCAGCATCGCCAACCTCGATTTCGGTACGGGCACCGCCGATCAGACGGGGGCGATCCCGTTGACACGCGCGACGTCGTCCGCGAACATGGTCTGCCTCAACGGCACGACCTATGATGTCTGGCTGTCTTCGCCAAATACTAGCGGCGGTCAGCGGCGCATGAAAAACAGTGCGGGCAACTACATCAATTACATGATCGGTGCTAGCGGCCCCGGTACGGATGAGTATGGAAGGAGCCAGCCTACCAGCACCTATTACAGCAATTACGGGTCGGTTGCTATATGGAACTTCTACGGGACCATTCCTGCGCAGACCGGGGTGCCGGTCGGCAATTATACCGACACGCTGACGTTCGGGATCTATTACTGATGGCTCCCGCCTCTCGCCTTTGCGGACGATGCGCCTTTACAATCGGGCTGGCGGTCCTGTCGCTGGTCCCCGCCGGTGCGCGCGCGGCCACCGTGACGCAGTCCTTTCAGGCCAAATACACGGTCAACGGGACCTGCACGACGACGACGCCATCGACGCTCGACTTCGGCACCATCACCGCCAGCGCTTCGGGCGCGATTGCGCAGACGACGGCCAGCACCAGCGCGAGCATCGTCTGTACCAGTGGCTTGCCGTTCGATGAAATACTGACGTCCGCCAATGGTAGCGGCGGCACCTATATCATGAAGAGCGGGTCGAATTCGCTGACCTATCAGGTGTTCTTCCAGAACGCGATCGTGTCGGGCTGCACCACGGTCAATTACACTTGTCCATACAGGTATAACAACCAGGGGTTCGGCATGACGGGGAGCGCGTCGAACCTGACGCAGTATTTCAACGGTCGTATTCTGGCGCAATCGTCGGTTCCGGCGGGAACGTACACCGACACCATGACCTTCACGGTGATCTGGTGATGGCAATGACCCGGCCTTTTTCGGCGAACGTCCTTGTCCGCGGCGCCATGATGACGGCGCTGTCGGTTTGTACGGTGATGTCCCAGGACGCCTGGGCCGCCACGTCGACGACATTTTCGACACGGGCGGTCGTCGTCCCCACCTGCTCCATCGGCACACCGGGCAACTTGGCATTCGGCGCGCCGACGCAGCAGATTGGTGGGGGCAACATCAAGATCACGGCCAATGTCGATGTCACTGCGACGGTGGCGATCACCTGCACGCCGCAGTCGCCCTATGCGGTCTATTCCGCGCCCAGCGGCAACGCGACCGGGTCGGGGGACAGCGCGGTGCGGCGGATGAAGCTGTCCAGCGGCGCCTTCTACATCCCCTATTCGATCTCGACGGCCTCGGCGGGCGGGACGGCGATCGGCACGACGAGTTCGTCGGGCAATCGCTACACCGCGACCGGGACGGGCTCGGCGCAGACGATGACCTATTATGGCCGCGTGCCCGCGAACAGCTATGTCCAGGATGCGGGCGGCGCGACGGCCAACACGCCCAATGGCGGCAGCTATTCCGACACCTTCACGTTCACGGTGAGCTACTGATGCGTAGGCGCATTCCCCTTGTCGCTCTGGCGCTGACCCTCGGCATGGCGGGTTCGGCGCGGGCGGCGACGACGACCGGGTCGGGCACGGCGTCGATGACCCTGTCGACCATTTGCGTCATCTGGGCGGATACCAGGACGCTGGACTTCGGGGCGCAGGCACCGACGACGACGCAGATCACGCAGACCGATGCGCAGATCACGAACTCCGGCATCCAGTGTACCAATGGCGGTACGGCCAATGTCTATGCGACCTCGGCCAATGCCAGTGGCTCGCAATTTCGTATGAAGACGAGCGGCAACAGCTATCTGAACTATGATATCTATCAGGATGCGGGGCGCGCGACGCAGTGGCCGCAATCGAGTACGGCGCCGGGATCGGCAGTCACGGGATCCGGGGGGACGCAGACCTATTATGTCTATGGGCGGATTCCGGCGCAGGTCTATGGCGCGCCGGGCGCGTACAGCGACACCATCACACTGACCGTCAGCTATTGAGGGGGCCGGGGATGATCCGCACCAGCCTTTACGCCGCCACGGGCGTCATCCTGTCGGTCCTGGCCGCGCCCGGTGCGCAGGCCGCCACCGCCAACCAGGCGGTGACCGCGCAGTTCACGATCAACAACAGCTGCACGCTGAGCACCGCGCAACAGATGGATTTCGGGACACTGCCCGCGACGCTGAACGTCCAGGCGACGACCGCGACGGGCAAGATCACGGTCACCTGTACGACCGGCGCAACCTGGCAGCTGAGCAGCGACACAGGCGGGAATGCAGTGACGAACAGCGGCACGACCACGCCCCAGATGATGGGTTTCGATCCGTCTGGGACTGGTGTCGGGGTCTATTACCTGTCCTACGATACCGCCTGGGATTCGGGGATGACCAGTCTGACGCACAGCTTGGCCTCGACCGGCACCGGCACCGGCGCGAGCCAGACGGTGACGGTCTATGGCAAGATCGGCGCGCAAACGGCGACGGGGCCTGGCAACTATGGCGACGCCATGATCTTCACGATCAGTTATTGAGGGATCGGGTCATGTTCACCCCATATCCGTGCCGTACGCTGACCCGGGCAGGCATCGTGGTGCTGGCGACGATCGCCTCCGGCACCGCATTCGCCGCCACGACCACGAACATGCAGGTCACCGCGAAGATCCCCAACAGCTGCACGGTCGCGGCGACGACGATGGATTTCGGCACGCTGGCCAGCGGCGGCTCGTTGAGCCTGCCGCAGACCGACGCGACCGGCACGCTGACCGTCAACTGCCTGAACAAAGGCTCATATGAAATACAGCCAGCGTCCGCGACGCAGTCGGGCGACAATTTCTATATGGCCAAGGGCGCGACCGGCGCGACGATCACCTACCATATCTACACCGATAGCGCCCGTACCACCCCCTATCCGAACGCGCAGACGTCGAGTTCGCAAGGGGGCACCGGCACCGGATCGAACCAGACGATCACCATCTATGGCCGGATTCCGGCGCAAACCGTGACCCAGGCGGGCGCGTACAGCGACACGCTGACCTTCACCATCAGCTACTGACCGTTTCAACAAGGGGATTTTCGATGACGTTTTTCCGGGCCTTTCCAGGGGTGATACGCGGCACCGCGCTGATCGCGGCGCTGGTTCCGGCCATGCCGGCGATGGCGAGCACCACCAGCACCAACATGACCGTCCAGACTGTCGTGCCCAACAGTTGCACGCTAAGCAATGTGGTCAACATAGCCTTTTCCAATCCATCCGGCACGACGATTACGCAGACCGACAATGCCGGATCGGTGGACGTGACCTGCACCAATGGCGGCACCTATACCGTGTCGGCCAATAACGGGTCCAATGCGGTCAGCGGCCAGCGGCGCATGCAGAGCAACCGCAGTGGCAGCACCGCGACCCTGAATTACGGCCTCTACACCGACACCGGGCGCACGAACGCCTTTACCACCTCGTCCCAGCTGATCGGCAACGGCGCGGCGCAGACGTTTTCCATCTATGGCCGGATGCCCGCGCAGACCGCCACGGAAGCGGGGACCTATGTCGACACGGTCCAGCTGACCGTCAGCTATTGATCGGCGCTTGGGGATGCTCGGCATGACAGACAGAGCGACGGGGCGGCCTGGGGGCATGGTCCGTGCGTCGGTGCGTATCGCATGGGTACTGGGCGTCGCGGTCGGCGCGCTGCCGGTTCGTGCAGCGACGACCTCTCCGGGCACATCGCTGAGCGTCCAGACGACCGTGCCCGCCACCTGCACGGTCGGCGTGAGCGACGTGACTTTCGCCGCGCCGACCGGCCTGAACATCAGTCAGACCGATGCGGACGGTGCCGCCACGGTGACGTGCACCAACGGCGCCACCTATGATGTGTTCGATCGTGGCGGGAGCAACGACCCCCAAAATGGAAATGGCGTGCATTATCTTGCGCTTCAGGGGCAGGTCGGTGGCCGCCCCGGCCACGCTCCGGTCCTCACATATCAAGCCTTTAGCGATTCCGCTCGCACGGTTCCGCTGAGCAATCCGAACGGGAGCAATGTCTTCTCGTCCGGGGTAGGCACGGGGAGCGCGGTGTCCGTTCCGGTCTATTTCCGCTTGCCGCAGCAAACGGCGACGTTCTCCGGCAGCTACACCGATACCTATAATATCTGGGTGGCGTTCTGATATGTCCATTCGCACAAATATGCGCGGTCCATCGCGCCCCTCCGCTGCAACCGGTGGTCGGGTCATCGGCACGATCCTGCTGGGCGCGATGGTTCTGGGCGTCGCAGCGTCGCCAGCCCATGCCGCAAGCCAGACCGCGTCAGGGACCGGGACCATCAAGGTCGTCGTGCCGAACCAGTGTACCCTGGCGGTCAGCGGCAAGTGGACGCTGCCCGCGACGCTTCAGTCGGGCGGACAAATCCCCGATACCTATTCCGCGTCCGACGCCACGCTCGACGTGCAATGTACCGGCGACGCCTCGATGCAGTTGAACATCCCGTATAACGGGAATGTCAGTGGTGGGTCCCGTCGCATGACGGACGGGGCCAGCCATTACATCCCTTATACCCTGATCGACCGCAACGCCAACACCCCGCTCGATAATGGCGGGCAGACGACCGCTCTGTACTATGACTCGGCGAATAGCGTGTTCTATTACAATGGCGGCCCGAATGACGGGTCCAGCGTCATGATCGGCGTGCATGTGGCCGCCCAGACCGCCCCGCCGCCCGGCAGCTATTCCGACACCCTGACTCTCTCGGTGACCTACTGATGCGCAGCCTCCTTGCCCCGCGCGCCGTGTTGCTTTCGGTGACCGGTCTCTTGCTGTCGCCGACGGCCCAGGCCGCGACGACGTCCGCCCAGAGCACGACCGTAGACATGGTCATCCTCAACCAGTGCGAAATCTCGGGATCGCCTGGCGGCGGTGCTGCGGCGCTGCTCGACTGGGGAACCTATGACGCGCTCAGCACCGGCACCAAGGGAGCGGCCACGCCGTCCTCCGGTTCGGGGGCGATCACGGTGACCTGCAACGCTGCGACCTCCGCGGCGACCGTGGCGTTCAGCCTGGGGCAGAATGCCAACGGCGCGACGCGACAGCTGGCCTCTGGCTCCAATCGCATCGCGTATCAGCTCTATCAGGATGCGGGCTTTTCACAGCCGATCGGCACGTCCGCCATCTCGCTCGGCGCGTTCAGCAGCGGGCAGTCCGCCACGATGCGGGTCTATGGCCGCCTCCCGGCCTTTTCCGCAGGCAATATTCCGGCGGGCGGGCAGTATACGGACCAACTGACCATGACGCTGTCCTTCTGATCGGATTGCGGGTTCGTGCGCCTTCTTCACCTCCTGGGATTTCTGTATCCGATCGCGATCGCGATGCCGGGCGCTGCCCAGGCCGCCACGCGCTTCGTGACGCTGTCGGCCGACGGCACGCAGGTGGCGTCGTTCGAACCGGTGCAGGCGGATGCGGGCAAGGGTTCGGGTACGAAGTCGGCGCGCGGATACCGGTTGGTGGTGCGGGATGCGGGCACGGGAGCGGTCCGGCTGAGCTGGCCCCTCTGTGCCGGGTGCCAGGGCTCCGGGCTGGCGATCGCGCCGGGCGGGGGCGTGGCGGTGCTGGCGCTGGAACCGCGCAGCCGGACGACGAGCGTTACGCTGGTCGATGCGCAGGGCGAGCGGCCGTTGAGCCTGATCGCGGGGACGGCAGCGTCGCCGCGCTGGTCGCCGGACGGCCGGGTGCTGGGTTTCCTGGCCACGATCTGGCCGCGCAAGGAGCCTGGTGCTGTGCAGCCCGGATCGCCGCTGACCGGAGAGATCGGTGCGCGGGTCGATGTCCAGCGTTTCGCGACCGTGCCAGTGGAGGGCGGCGCGACCCGGCTGAACTCGCCCGCCAATCTGTATCTCTACGACTATGACTGGTTGCCCGATGGATCGGGCGTCGTCGCGACGGCGGCGGACGGGGTGGGGGACGCCAGCTGGTGGAGCGCCCGGCTGGTCGCGCTGGATCTGCGCAGCGGCGGGGTGCGCGACATCGCCCGCCCGGCGACGCAGATCGCGGCCCCCACCATGCTGGCCGATGGCCGGACCGTCGCCTTTATCGGCGGGTTGATGAGCGACCGGGTCAGCATCAGCGGCGATGTCTGGACCGTCCCCCTGGCGGGGGGCGAGCCGGTCGACCGGACGCCGGGCTTTGCGGGCGGTGTGACTGGCCTGTCGCGCCGGGGGAGCGGGCTGGTCGGCACTGCCGTTCTGGGCGTGAAGGGCGCGATCGTGGCGATCGACCCGGTGCGCGGGGCCGCCGATGCCCCGCTCTGGTCGACCCCTCAGGGCATCGAGGCGAATTCGGCCAGTTTCGACGCGCGCGGCGAGCAGATGGCGCTGGTCGCGCAGGACTTCACCACGCCGCCGCACCTGCTGGCCGGGCCGGTGGGCGCGCCGCGCGACATCGCCTCGCTGGCGGAGGAGGGCGCGATCCCGGTCGCCGCCGATGTCCGCTCGCTGGAGTGGGAGCGGGGTGGCCAGCGGTTGCAGGGCTGGCTGCTGACGCCCAAGGCCAAGGCCAAGGGGCTGGTGGTCGAGGCGCATGGCGGGCCGGTCGCGGTATCGCTGCCCGACTATGCCGGGGACGATCTGCGCGGCGAGCTGCTGGCGGCGGGGTATGCGCTGTTCCTGCCCAATCCGCGCGGCAGCGCCGGGCGGGGCGAGGCGTTCAAGGCGCTGGTCCGGCGCGACTTCGGGGGCGGCGACCTGGCCGACATCCTGACCGGCACGACCGAGGCGGCGCGGGCGGCCGGTATCGCCAGCGATCGGCTGGCGATGCTGGGGACCAGCTATGGCGGGTTCCTGGCGATGCTGGCCAATGGCAGGACGAGGCTGTTCCGCGCGCTGATCGCCGGGGGCGGGATAGCCGACTGGCAGAGCTATTACGGCCAGAACGAGATCGGTGGCTGGATGATGCCTTTCTTCGGCGCGTCGGCCTATGACAACCCGGCCATCTATGCCGCCGCGTCGCCGATGGCCCTGATCCGGCAGGCCAAGACACCGACCCTGTTGTTCGTCGGGGAGCGCGACATCGAGACGCCGCCCGCCCAGTCGCTGCAATATTGGCGGGGGCTGCGCGCCATGGGCGTGCCGACCACGCTGGTCATCTATCCCGGCGAAGGCCATGCGATCACCGACCCCAAGGCGGTCGGCGACCTGGAACGCCGTATCCTCGACTGGCTCGATCAATGGGTGGCGTCATGACGCGGGCGCTGTGGCTGTCGCTGGTCGGCATCCTGATCGGGCTGGGCAGCCTGATGCTCTGTCCCGCGAAGGCGCAGGCGGCAGCGAGCTGCACCGCCAGCGCGGCCAATCGCTATGTCGCCTATCAGGGGGATGCGACATGGGCGGGCTTGAGCAGCTTCGCGGGGTGCGCGATGCCGTCCGCCATGGGCAGCTACGCCGTCTGCACCGCCGCGACCCAGCAGCCCGGCAGCGGCGGGACCACGCTGACCCCGTGGCGGCAGGCGCGCGACGTCAGCGGGCGACAACTCAACTGGCAGCTGTACGACGATGCCCGCGCCAAGCCGCTGACCGAGGGCGGGGTGGAGATCGGGCGGATCACCTTCACCAACCCCTATTTCGCGGCCACCAACCTGGCCTACGCCCTTCATGTTCCGGTCAATGCGATGCTGGTCAACGGCAGCTACGGTTCGGTCGTCCCGGTCCTCTTGGAATTGCGGCGCGGCGACTGCAACGGCGCGCTGGAAGCCAGCTTCACCCTGAGCGTCACGGTGACCTTCGGCGTCTCCAGCTTCTGCCAGATCCTGTCGACCCAGCCCGTCTCCTTCGGCCTGGGGCGGAGTTCGACGGCGCAGACGGTCGATGCGCAGGGCGGGATCACCGTGCGCTGCTATTGGGGTGACTTTCAGGTGAAGCTGGACGACGGCGCACATGCCCTGGGCGGGCGGCGTCATGTCGGCAATGCGGCCATGCCGAATGCCCTGGCCTATGACATCTATACCGATCCGGGCCGGACCCAGCTGTGGAATCAGGGGCGCGCCGTCGGTGCGACCAGCAACGGCCAGCCCATAACCGTCCCGCTCTACGGCCGCATGCCCGGCCAGCCCACGCCGCCGCCCGGCCGCTATGGCGATACCGTGATCGCGACGGTGATCTGGTGAGCGGGCGCAGGATCGTCATCGCGCTGGCGGCACTCGTTCCGGCGATCATGGCGGCCGCGCCTGTCGCGGCGCAGGACGCCTCCGCCGCGATCGGCGTGGAAACCGAGATCATCGGCGCCTGCACGATCGGCAATGTGACGCCGATGGCCTTCGGCACGCTGGCCGATCCCCAGGCGGCGGCCAGCGCGACCGGGGAGATCACCCTGACCTGTTCGCAGGGCATGGGGTGGCAGGTGCGGATCGACCGGGGCCAGCATTATGGCAACGGCCTGAACATGCAGCGTGTCGGGGGGCGCGATCTGCTCGCCTATGCGATGTGCGGTGATGCCGGGTGCCGCACGCCGCTGACCGATAGCGTCGGACTGACGGGCACGGGGACCGGCCAGCCCGCGACCGTGTCGCTGGTCGCCCGGATCGCGGCGGGGCAGAGCGTCACGCCCGGAGACTATAGTGATCGCCTGACGATCCGGGTCGATTACTGATGGTCGCGTCGCGCGCCATGATCGAGATGCCCCGCACCTTGCGCGGCGCGGCCCTGGGCTGGCGGCTGGCCGAGGGCGCGGCGCTGGTCATGGCCTATGGCGGCGGGCTGGGCGTCACCCTTTTGCTGCTGGGGCGGCAGGGGGTGTGGCGCGACGGACTTCACCTGACGCCCGGCGCGGCGACCGTCCTGGCGGGGCTGGGCGTGATCCTGCTGATCGCGGGGGCGCACCAACTGGCGGGCTGGCTGGTCATCCCCGCGCTGCGAGCCCGGACGATGCGCAGCGCGCTGGTCCAGGTCGAACGCCTGGTCGCGCGGCAGGCGTTGCGGCACGAGCTGTTCCATAGCTGGATCGACGCCCGGCCGGGCGCGGTGGCGGTCGGCAAGGACGAACTGATGCTGTGCGATGCCAGCACCGGCTATGTCGTCCTGCCGCTGGCGAGCGTCGCGCTGATCCGCGTGCAATATCTGGCGGGCCGGGACCGCTTGCGGGTGCGGCTGCTCTATCGGCGTCCGCGCGACGGCCGCTCGGTCGCGACCACCATCGCCTTTCGCCACATGGCCTCGGCCGAACGCTTTCTCGGTGCGATCCGGCGGCTGGTCGATCCGGCGCGCGGGGGCGGGGGGCGATGAGCCTGTCGGTATCGCTGGTTCTGGCGGGCGCGGCCATCGTTCAGCCTTCGGGGCGCGAAGCGGCGGCGGGCACGCGCGACTGGATGGTGGGACGGTTCCCGGCGGCGGTGGCGCACTGGCGCGCCGCGCTGGCCGTAGCGGGGCCCGACAGCGTCGAGGCGGCCTATGGCCTGGGCCTGGCCTATCATCTGGGCAAGGGCGTTGCGGCCGATCGCGGGCGGGCGCTGACGATGCTGCGCCGTGCGGCGGAGGCGCGGCATCCGGCGGCGACCGAACAGCTCGCGCTGATGCTGGCGGAGCGGCCCGAGACACGCGGCGAGGCCCTGCGCCTGCTCGACCGGGCGGCGCGCATGGGACGATCGCTGCCGCAATATCTGATGGGGGTCGCCTATGCGAATGGCGAGGGGGTGGCGGTCGACCGGCCGCTGGCCATGGCCTTCCTCACCCGCGCGGCGGCGGGCGGCCTGACACACGCGCAGGCGATGCGCGACACCTTGCGGGCCGCCGCCAGCCCGGCGGAGCGCGACCAAGCCGATCGGCTGGCAGCCACGCTGACCGGGAAGGGGGCGCGTCGGGCGCCGCCATCGCCGCGCACCGAGACACCAACACGCGCCGCAAAGGCGATACCGACCATATCGGGGAGATGGGGTATGCAGTTAGGAGCCTTCGGCAAGCCGGGGGGAGCAGAGGCGGCCTGGGCTGCGATGGTTCGGGACTTTGCGGGCTTGCGCCGTCACGCGCCGATCTATGCGCGCGGCGCCGATTTGACGCGTCTGAGGGTGAGCGGCTGGTCGCAGTGGAGTGAGGCGGAGGCCTTGTGTCGCGACATTCGCGCGTCCGGGCGGCCCTGCCTGCTGCTGGCCGGGCAGGAGGGCGGCCGATGAGCGAACGCCGTGGCATGGTGGAGGGCGGGAGTCCCTCTTTGGCCACACGCGGCATGGTCCCGCGCCGCCGGACCAAGATCGACCCCGTCGCCGACACGACCGGCGATTTCCTGTCCTATGGCGCGGACTCGCTGCGCATGGCGGTCCGCGCGTTCAAGGCGGGCGGTGCGCCGACGCTGGCGCGTCGCACGGCGGCCCTGCTGGCGACGGTCAATGGTCAGGCATCTGGCCAGGGCGCGTCGGCCTTGCCCGAGACGGGCGAACGCCATGGCACGGACGGTGAACGCTCGGCCCTGGCGCGGCGCATCCGCGAGCGCCTGTCCGACATGCGCGATGGGCCGTCCATCCTGCTGGCCAGGCTGATGGAGGAACCGGACCAGTTCGTCACGGTCGACGCGCTGATGGCAGCGATCGAGACGTGCAGCGCCTCGCCGGTGATCGTCAAAGTCTATGTCTGCCAGGCCCGCAGCGCGCTGCGTCGCGAGGGGATGGAGGATGCGATCACCAACGCCCGGCGGCAGGGTTACGGCCTGAAGGGGGACGCGGCCAAACGGCTGTTCGACCTGCTGCAAGCATGAGCGCGTCCCTTCCGCATCGGCCCGTGCCTCCACTTTCAACAGGATTTCTGCGTCCATGACCGACATGATCTGTGCATCGCGCGCCCATCCACGCCTCGTCATGCCCTATGTGCTGGCTTGCTGGAGCGGGGCCTATGTCATGCTGATCGAGATGCTGGGCGCGCGGTTGCTCGCGCCGTGGTTCGGCAATTCGATCCATGTCTGGGGCGCGGTGATCTTCACCTTCATGCTGGCGCTGTCGCTCGGCTATCTGCTGGGCGGGGCGCTCGCCCGCGGGCGGGTGACGGTCACGCGGCTGGCGTTGCTGCTGGTGGCCGGGGCGCTGGCGACGCTGCCGCTGATCCTGCTGGGCGACCGGGTCCTAGGCTATCTCTTCGATATGGCGGTCGATCCGCGTTATGGCTCGCTGGCGGCGGCACTGCTGCTCTTCCTGCCGCCGACCCTGTTGTTCGGCGCGGTATCGCCCTACGCCGTCGCGCTTCTGGCGAGCAGCCGGGGACGGGTGGGGTCGATCGTCGGCTATCTGACCTTCTGGTCCACCCTGGGGTCGAGCCTCGGCACGCTGCTGACCGCCTTTTACCTCGTTCTGTGGTTCGAGGTGCATGTGATCTTCTACGGCGCGCTGGGACTGACCCTCGTCATCGCCGCAATGACGATCCTCTATCACCGCTATCGCCGTTGATCCGCGCTTCACGGAGTATCCGCATGACCATTTTCCCCTTCCTGAAGCGCGTGGCCGCGGCATGGTGCCTGACCGGTTCGATCGCGGCGAGCGCGGCATCGCCGCCCGCAAAGGTCACGCTGCTCTATTCGCAGAAGTCGCTCTACCAGAACATCAACGTCTTTCAGGGGGACGGCCAGATCTGCATGTCCTTCCGGGTCAAGCCGGGCGGGCATAACCAACTGCTGCAATCCTGTCAGCTGCTGGCCGACCCGGCGCATCACGCGCTGGACTATACGCAGCTGATGTTGGGCGCGCTTTACCTTCAGCCCAATCCGCGTCGCATCCTCATCATCGGTCTGGGCGGGGGGATCGTGCCGACGACGCTCCAGACCCTCTATCCCAATGCCGGTATCGACGTGGTCGAGGTCGACCCCGCCGTCGAAAAGGTCGCGCGCGGCTTCTTCAACTGGCGGCCGGGCGGCCGGACGCGCGTCACCATCGAGGATGGCCGGGTGTTCGTGAAGCGGGCGGCCCGGCGTACCGATCGGTACGACATCGTGATGATCGACGCCTTCAATTCCGATTACATCCCCGAGCATCTGCTGACCCGCGAGTTCCTGGCCGAGGTTCGGCAGGTCCTGGCCCCCGGTGGCGTCGTGGTCGCCAACACCTTCAGCCAGGGTGGGCTGTATGCGCCGGAGTCGGTGACCTATCGCGCGGCCTTCGGTCCGTTCTTCAACGTGCGCAAGACCAACCGGGTCATCATCGCCCGGCCCGACGGACTGCCGACGCCGCAACAGCTGGCGGTCAGTGCGCGCCGCATCGCCGCCGCGCTGAGGCCCTATGTCGACGATCCCTGGGACATTTATCGCCGTCTCGATCGCCGGGTCGACTGGAACCCGCAGGCGCGCGTGCTCAGCGACGATTATTCTCCCGCCAATCTCCTCAATGCGCGAAAATGAGGGCGGGTGGTCTTCCGTCAATCAACAATTCGGGGTGGGTTATGATGAAGGTTCGTGCGCTTCTGCTCTGTCTGGCCTGCGCGGGGGGATGGCCGCAATCGGCCTGGGCGCAAGGTGACGACGATGTCGGGCCCTCGCTGGCACCCGCTTTGGCGCTCAAGCTGTTCGACGACGCATGCTGGCATCGCTACTCGCAAGACGGCTGGGCGGGGGCTATCAAGGTCGGGCGTTCGACACCCTATAATCTGAAGCCCCGGATCGAGGATGAGGGCTCGGCGAATTTCGGTAGTGGGACGACGACGCTCTACACTGGCGAGAAGCTGCCCGACGAATATGCCCGGTGCGAGGTGGTGCTGAACGCAGGCGCCATGACGGATGCGGACGTCATCGCCGCGGTCGAGACGATTGTCGGGATGAAGGCGCACCGCGTGCCGACGTCGAAGGATACGACGATCCTCGATCCGATCGCGACCTTCGCCACTCAGGCGGGCGGCCATCCCGTCAAAGTCGCGATCCTCAAGATCGAGGATCATCCCACCGATGCCGAACCCAATTTCCAGATCGAACTGGAGGCGCGATAATGCGGACCCATAAGTTATGCCGTCGCCGCCTTCCTCTGGGCCTGGTCCTGGGTCTGGCGGCGCTTGGCGCGTCGCCGTCCATGGCCGCCGACGCTGCCCCCGATTATTTCGCGGCGGCCCTGTGCCAGCCGCCCTACAGTCTCGATAGCGCGGACCGGCTGTCCCATGCGGCGGAAGCGTTGGGCAAGCCCGACATGACGATGCTGGGTATTGCGCGCTTCCATCTGCCGAAGCCGATCGAGCGGGACGGCTTCGTCGCGCAGGACGTGATCTTCTCCAGTTCGGCCTACGGCCTGCTGCTCGATGGCGAAGTGGCGAAAGAGGTGGCGCGCCGATATGATCTGACGCGCGAGACGTTCGATCTGATGGGCGCGTCGAGCGAAGGCTATGCGCGGGCCCTGCCCGACAGCCAGCAGGACAAGGAGCGGGGCGTGGTCTCGATCGTCGCGCGGCAGAGTGAGGTGATCCCCGGCAAGACGCTGTTGATGTGCGAGCTGGTCAGCCCGGCCGACCGCGCGGCGTTGGAGATGATGGCGCGCGAGCAGCCATGATCGTCGCGCTCCTGTTGGCGGCCGCGGCCGAACGCTCGCTGTCGACCGGGACGTTCGGCGAGCCCGGTGGCTCACTGATGATCGCGGTGAACGGCGAGGCCGGGCGTTTCAGCGGCCATTACGACGGCGGGCGATGTCGCTTTGCGCTACGGGGAAGCCTGGTCCCCATATCGGTCGAGCGGTTCGCGGTCTATCCCGAGGGCTATGAGGCGGAGGGCTGGGTGCCCGACCATCCCGAGCGGGTCTTTCCGGTCACGCTCTATTCGCAGGTCGCGAACGGCTATCGCGAGCAGATCACGCTGGAGCCCGGTGGATCGGGGACGCGGCCGCCGGGATGCCCGTCGCGCTTTTCCCTCGATCGGGCCGGCTCGAACGCCGATCTATTGACCGACGTGCGGGTGGTGAAGCCGGGACCCATCCGGCTCTACGACGTTCGTATGCGGGGTAAGCGGAGCATTGTCGTCCGTGCCCTCCGCCGTCCGCCCCGGCCCTGGTCCGGCGTGTGGATCTCCCGGACCTTCTCGCCCGCTTACCGTCCGGCCGGGTATCTCTATGCCAACTGGTATGTCGATGGGGCACCCAAGGCGGCCTATGTCCGACCGCGTTCGTTGTTTCCGGTTCCGCCGGAGGATCGGGAATAGGGGCATCGGGCCTATCCAGCATTCCGTCGGAGTCCGCCATCTGATTGAACTGAGACGGCATATCGTAATTCGGAATAGCCAGATCGGAGTTCGTATGCCGCCACGGCTGGTTCCTGGCGATTGTCTGCCTGCCAGGGACCTATCCTGTTTTTTGGGGGGCGGAAAAACGACGCTTCTCAACCATATCTAGCAGGCTGCTAAAAAGGCTTGGCGTGGGCGGTCTGAGGTGATTCATCGCGGTTGAGGCGATGAGGGCGAGTGGATGCGGGGCGGTGACGTTCGATGGGGAGAATTGTTCTCGTACGTCGACCTGGAGGAGCGGATTCCGGCGGGCCATCCGTTGCGTGCGATCCGCACGGTGGTGAATGCGGCGCTGGCGGGGATCGGTCCCGACCTGGAGGCGCTCTATTCACGGATTGGGCGACCGTCGATTGCCCCGGAGAAACTGTTGCGCGCGCTGCTGTTGCAGCTGTTCCACGGCATCCGCTCGGAGCGGCAGATGATGGAGCGGCTGGATTTCGATCTGTCGTTCCGCTGGTTCGTGGGGTTGGGCGTGGACGATCGGGTGTGGGATGCCTCCACCTTCTCGAAGAACCGCGAGCGGCTGCTGGAGGGCGAGATCGCGGCCCGTTTCCTGTCGTCGATCCTGGTCCTGCCGCGGGTCCGGCGGCTGTTGTCGAGCGACCATTTCTCGGTGGAAGGCACGCTGATCGAGGCGTGGTGTAGTATGAAGAGCTTTCGCCCGAAGGAGGATGCCGACGATGATGGCCCACCCGGCGATGGTCCAGGCGGGCGCAACGCCGACGTCGATTTCCGGGGTACGGAGCGGAGCAACGATACGCACGCCTCGCTCACCGATCCCGATGCACGGCTCTACCGTAAGAGTGCCGGCACAGGTGCCAGGCTATGCTATATGGGCCATGTGTTGATGGAGAACCGCCACGGGCTGGTGGTCGACACCGAAACCACGCATGCGGCCGGGTTTGCCGAGCGGCTGACCGCGGTGGCGATGGTCGATGACTTCGCCCGGCCCGAGGGGCGGCGCATCACGCTGGGTGCGGACCCGGCCTATGACACGCGCGACTTCGTGTCGGACCTGCGCAACCGTTGTGTGACCCCGCATGTGGCACAGAACACCAGCGGTCGCCGCTCGGCGATCGATGGCCGGCCCCCCCCGGCAGGCCGACTACGCCGCCAGCCAGCGCGTCCGTAAACGGATCGAGGAGGTGTTCGGCTGGGTGAAATCGGCCGCCGGACAGGGCAAGACGCGCTTTTGCGGGCTGGCGCGCGTCCGCTTCGCCTTCACGCTGACGGTCGCGGCCTATAACCTCATTCGGCTGCCCCGGCTGCTGGAGACGAGGTAATGTCCGTACCGACCGGGCCGATCGGCCGGTGGCGGATCGTAGAGGCCGCGGCATGGCCGTGCGAGCATCTCGACCTGTGCGGCCCGGCCTTCCTCCGCATCGACGCCGATGGCAACGGTGAGATGGCCTTTGGCGCACTCACCGCCGTGTTGGACGTCGGCTTCAACCCCAGCGGCATTGAATTCGACTGGAACGGCAGCGATGAGGGCGACCAGGTCCACGGAACTGGGTGGGCCGGCCTGCTCGACGACGGGCGGCTTCATGGTGAGATCACATTCGACAACGGCGACGAGACTACCTTCGTCGTCGAGCTATCGCCTTTTTCAGCAGCCTGCCAAAGCGGCCACTCTTCGCGAGCTTCATTGCGGTGGCGAACGCCTTACCTGCCTTGCTGCCCTTCGCCATGCCGACAATCTTGCCATCAGGGCGCCAAGGCGATCAACCCTTTATGAGTTCACGGCCCTATCGGACGAACCACGAACCGCAGATTTCGTGGCTTTCGGCGCCGTAAGATATTCGAACGGAATCCCTTCACTCGATCTACAAAATCTATGTGCACCCTCATCCGTGAAGGGGGTGGGAATTCCCACCCACGTCGAATTACGGGCCGTGCCAATTGACCCAAATGACCGCGCCACTGTACACATGGTTGTCCACCGGCGGCATGGAGCCGGTTTCGCTAACGTATTTTCAATGGCTTAGGGCGGATCAATTTTGGTCGGGTATCCTCTCTCCCCGACCATTTTCTTCAGATCCTCGTGAAAACGTCCTAACATCCTCCAGGGGAGCATCTGTACTTCAGGATGGTCCTCTCGCTGTACATGGAAGTGCATGCGATGGATCATCACGATGCTACCCAACGCTGCCCGACGCGGGCA